>ERZ780162.59-NODE-59-length-89446-cov-8.324708_pt1 | contig 89446 bp, 85 predicted proteins | sample MGYA00511474_ERZ780162 | MGnify/ENA primary metagenome ERZ780162 (study PRJEB29588, sample SAMEA2143633) | human gut metagenome | biome: human gut; feature: human-associated habitat; material: faeces | place: Denmark | collected 2008/2010 ...
TGTAACACTTTCCTCATAGCTAGAAGCTCTAGGGAACTCCCCGGTGAAACCGGGGTTTTCAGCATACAAAAAGACTTCCCTGTTGTGAGAAGTCTTTTTTGTATGCATTTTATTCTGCGAGGGTCTCCAGTTTTTTCAGGTCTTTGTATACGTCCGCGAGGGCGAGGGCGGCGAGGCGGGCGGTGTCGGCGAGGGCCGCTTCCGCCGCGGCGAGTTTGTCCGGGGAGGCGGCAGCTTTTTCTCCGGCGATGCGCCGGGCCGCCTGTTCGGCAGTCTTCTGCGCGCGGAGCGCGAAGGGCGCGTCTTCCCGGAGGACGCGGAGGAGTTCTTCTTTTTCCGGGGCGTCTCTGAATTTCACGCGCCAGCTGAGGCTTTCCGCGAGGGCCGCGACTGCTCCGGCCCGCTTCCGGCCGTCTTCGAGAAGAGCGGCGGTGTCTTTTTCCCCTCCGTCTGCCGGTACGGGCTCCGGCCGCGCCGCTTTCCGGCGGGCTTCCGCGGGGAGGCTTCCTTCTTTGCCGGTGATGTGTTCCGGCTCGATCACGATGACCGCCACGCAGGCGAGGTATTTCCTGATGTAGGCCTGCCGTTCTTCTTCCGGCGCGCCGGTGAACCGCTCCGCCAGCGCGTCCAGGAAGGGGGTCATGGCCTCCGGGTCTTCGATGAGGCGGGCCCGTCCGAAGACGATGGCGCTTTTGTAGGCGGTGGTGTATTTTTCGGGAATGACGGTCTTTTCCGCGACGACGCAGAAGGAGACTTTGTCATTCTCCCGGACGGCGTCGATCTTATGGCCTTCTCTGGCGGAATGGATGATGATCTTCCCGTCTTTCCAGCAGTAGTTGACGGGCACGGCGTAGGGCCAGCCGCCGGCCGTCACGGCGAGCACGCCTTCTCTGCCGCAGGCGAGGATGGTCTCCGTTTCTTTATCGGGGAGCTGCTGTCCGCTCCGTCTCATGGGTCTCCACATGGGTATTCCTCCTTTTCTTACGGATTCATTATAGCACAGGAAGAATCTTTCTCATTTTTCTTTTTTAGCGAGGTAAAAAGGTTCCACAGGACGACAGCCCAGAGGTACCACGCGGTGAGGAGGCTCGTTTCCGGCGCGCCGATGGCGGCGAGAGGCACCGCGCCCGCGATGGACCAGGGGATGAGCGCCGGTACGGGGACGGCGGTATTTTCGAGGGCCGTCATCATGTCCTGCCGGTGAGGCAGAAGTTTTCCGCAGAGCTGATGGGTGAGCATGATGGCCAGGGTCTGGTTGCAGGCGATCATGGAGGAAATGACGGCGACCGCGAGGACGGCGCCGTAGGGATGGAGGCGCCGGGCGGCGCGGACGGCCTGTTTCTGGAGCCCCCGGAGCATGCCGGTGCCGGCGAAGATGCCGGCGTAGCTGGAGGAGAGGCAGACGATGCAGAAGACCTTCGCCATGGAGAGGAGCCCGCCGCCTCCGAGGAGGGCTTCCAGCCGTCCGGCCGGATGGTAGCCGAAGACGGCCATGCGGAGGAGTTCCGCCGCAGAAACATGCTGAAGGCAGACGGCAAGGGCCGCGGCGAGAAGGATGGAAACGGCCATGGCGGTCTTTACGTTCACCCGCAGAAGGGAGAGGAGAAGCACTGCCGCCGCGGGAAGGAGCACCGCCGGATGGAGGTCGAAGGAGGCGGCGAAGAGGGACGCAGCGTCGGAAGCGCCGCTGTGCGAGGGGAGGAGCGCCCCGGCAGCGCCGAAAGCCGCGCAGGCGATGAGGAGCGGCGCGAGGCCCGTCCGCCAGATGAGAGGCAGATTGTCATAGAGTTTCGTTTTCGTGAGGGCCGCCACGAGGAGGGCGCTGGTGGACATAGGCGACCACCGGTCTCCGAAGAAGGCGCCGGAGAGCACCGCCCCGCCGATATAAAGGGCGGGCACGCCCATGCTGTCCGCCAGGGCGGCGCAGATGACGCCCATGGTGGCGGCAGTGCCGAAGGAGGTGCCCGTGAGAAAGGAAACGGCCGCGCAGAGGAGGAAGGAGGCGAGCACCATCCACTGCGGCCCGCAGAAGGGCACCGCCAGGCTGACGATGGCCGGAATGGTGCCGCAGGCGCGCCACAGGGCGGTGATGACGCCGATGAGGAGAAAAATGAAAAGCACGCTCCGCACGGTCTTCACGCCGTTCCACGCCATGAGGAGCATATCCCGCGCGGTGTGCCGCCGCAGGCCGCAGGCGAAGAAGAGAATGAATCCCAGGAGCAGCGCCCAGAGGATAGACAGCCCCGATGCCAGGTAGGCGGCGAGGGACGCCGCGAAGAGGGCGAGCACAGCCGTTTCCATGACAGCCTCCTTTGTATAAATGCTGCCCCATTATATCCTCCCCGGCGGCGGCGCGCAAAAGGGATACCGTCTTTCCCGGCGGGCAGGAGATCGCCCGATGAGAGTGCCGGTGCTTTCATTTTCTTCTCATTTTTCTATAGAGGCTGTTTCTTTTTATTGAATCATTATTTTTAATAATAGTACCTTCTTTTCGTGAAATTTCCTGTTTTACCGATACTATAACAGTTTGCGCCGGCAGAGGACGGATGTTATATTTTATACATAAACAAGTGCATAGAGCATCGAAGCAAATTCTGTACCTCAAATTTTCAGCATCACAGCAAATACCGGCCATGGCGCCTCTGTTTGCTGTTTTTTATTTTTCAGGAGGTGGATCTTGTGGAGAGTGAAGTGAAAAAGCGGTGGCTCGCGGAGGCGGCGGCCGTCGCCGCGGGGCTCGCGGTGGGGTTCTTCCCCGCGCCGGAGGGGCTCGGTCAGCCCGCCATGTGGGTGCTGGGGCTGCTCGCCTGGGGCATCATCAACTGGATGACCAATGCCGTGCCTGATTTCGTGTGTATTTTCGTGATGTGCTCGGCGTGGGTGCTTCTGGGGATCACGCCTTTCTCCTCGGCGTTCGGCAGTTTTTCCGGCACCACGGTGTGGCTCCTCATCGCGGCGATGGGAATCAGCGCGGCGGTGTCGAAAAGCGGGCTCCTCGCCCGGGTGGCGCTCAAGATCATGAGCATCGCGCCGCCCACCTTCCGCGGGCAATCTCTGGCGCTCATGGGCTCGGGACTGGTCATCGGGCCGTTCATTCCGTCAACGATCGTGAAGGTGTCCATCGTGGGCGCCATGGCGACGGACATCGGGGCGAAGCTGGGATATGAGCGCCGGTCGAAGGGCATGGCCGGTCTGTGGTCGTCCATGTATCTGGGATATAACCAGCTGAGCCAGGCGTTCCTCTCGGCGTCTTTCTTCGCCTACATCATTCTGGGGCTCTTCCCGGCGGCGGTGCAGACGCAGTTCACGTGGACATTCTGGCTGCTGGCGTCGCTGCCGTGGCTCATCGTGTGCGCCATCGCCGGCGCGGTGCTGATCCAGCTGCATTACCGGCCGGAGCACGCGCCGAAGGTGACCCGTGAGGATATCCGCGCCATGGCGGAGGGGCTCGGCCCGATGAAGCGGGAGGAAAAGCTGACTCTCGCGGTGCTCCTGGTGTGCGTGGTCTTCTGGGTGCTGGAGCAGGCCCTGGGCGTGCCCGCGGCGATCACCGCCATCGGCGGGCTGTGCGTCCTGCTCTCGCTCCGGGTCATCACCCCGCAGGATTTCAATCAGCGCATCAGCTGGAACGTGATCTGCTTCATGGGCGGCGCCATCAATCTGGCTCACGCCATCACGGTGACAGGCATCGACAAATGGCTCGGCGCGGCCTTCGGCGGACCCATGTCGGCGCTCATCAGCCAGCCTTATCTTTTCGTCCTCACCGTGGGCGCGGCGGCGCTCCTGGCGCGCTTCATCATCGTGGATATGACCACATGCTACGCCCTCTTCATCGTCGTGCTGTCACCTTTCTGCATCGACGCCGGCATGAGCCCGTGGGTCGCGGCGATGTGCGCGTACTGCGTGGTCTATCCGTATTTCACCAAGTACCAGAATGTGAATTTCCTCGCGGCATTCAATTCCGGCGGCGGCGACGAAATGCTTGATCACAGAAAGCTCGTCCCCTTCTGCCTGACGTTCCATATCGTGAGCATCCTAGCCCTCGCGGCGAGCGTGCCCTGGTGGCAGATGCTCGGTCTCATTCCCTGAGTTTTTGATTTCCTGCGCACGCAGGTCGTATAAGGAGGAATCATCATGGAAGAAAAGAAATTTGTCGGCGACGTGTATCCGAAATTCAGAGCGGCGGCGGTGCAGACCGCGCCGGTCTTCCTCAACAGGGACGCCACCATAGAAAAGATCGCGGAAAAGGTGGCGGAGGCCGCGGCGAACGGGGCGCGCCTCGTGGTCTTCCCGGAATCTTTCGTCCCCACCTTCCCCTACTGGTGCCTTTTCCTGCCGCCGGTGGATCAGCACCCGCTTTTCAAAAGGCTCTATGAAAACGCCGTGGAAGTGCCCGGGCCGGCCTTCGCCCGGCTCCAGCAGATCGCCCGGGACAACGGCGTCTATCTCTCCGTGGGCGTCTGCGAGAAGAGCACCGTCAATTTCGGCACCATGTGGAATACGAGCCTCCTCTTCGACGACGAAGGCAATCTCATCGGACACCACCGGAAGATCCTCCCCACATGGGGCGAGAAGCTGGTGTGGTCTTTCGGAGACGGGTCGTCGCTCGCGCCGAAGGATACGAAGCTCGGCCGCATCGGCACGCTCATCTGCGGGGAAAATTCCAATACCCTCGCCCGGTACACGCTGGGCGCGCAGGGCGAACAGGTGCACATCTCCATTTACCCCGCCTGCTGGCCCACTTTCCGCGCGGCCACCAATTACGAAGACTGCCTCCGTGTGCGCACCTGCGCCCACGCCTTCGAATCGAAAGTGTACAATATCTGCTGCTCCGCCGTCATGGATGAAACGGCGGTCATGGAGATGACCGAAGGCGACGAAAAGACGAGAGAGTGGCTCCTCCATCTGGCCGATCAGAATAAGCCCTACGCCATGACCATGATCGCCTCTCCCGCGGGCATTCCCTGCTCCGAGATCATCACGGACAATCAGGAAGGCATCGCCTACGCGGATATAGACATCGCGAATGAGATCGCCGCGAAGGGCATCCACGACATTTACGGCGCGTACCAGCGCTTCGATATTTTCCAGCTCCACGTGAACCGCACCCACCGGTTTCCCGTCACCCTGTACAACGAGACCGGCGAAGGCGAAGAGCTCTTCCCCTATGAAGAGCCGGAAGAAGAATGACAAATGAAAAGGGCGTCCCCGGCGGACGCTCTTTTTTATTCTCCCAGTATCTGATATCCCACGCCGACCGTCTTGTGGCTCGACAGGGCGTGCAGCCCCAGATCGCCGTAGAAACAGAGGGCAAATTCGTTTCCCTTCCGCACGGCGGCGGCCTTGAATTTGAAATTCTGCCCGATTGCGTCGGACGCGCGGGTGCTCTGCGCCGCTTCCAGCACACAATGCGCCACGGGGTGCACATGGGCCCGCTTCCGGTCGATGATCCCTTTATTCAGGCAGAGATTCACCACATTGCGGATGACCGTCTCCTCGAAAGAAATGCTGTATCCGAAGACGGTGGTCGCCGCGGCCTTCAGCCGGCGCGCCTCATAGGCCCGGATGAAGGCCCTCTCTTCCTCTTCCGTCCGGCTCATGGCGAGCAGCACCGCCAGACGGCACACATCCCCTTTTTCCAGATCCATAAAACCGCAGAGATCCATGAGCGCCTCCTTATTTTTCATGAAATAGCTGAAAATATGATAACACAGCTTTTTTCCGTCTCTCAAGAGCATGAAATCAGGAAAATTTCCGTCTTTGCGGCGGCGTCCCGCTTCCTGTAGAATAGAGGAAAGAAACGGGAAAGGAGAGATCGTCATGAGGAAGTTCTTTGCCGCCGCCCTTCTCTCGGCGGCGATTTTCGCGGCGGGCCCCGTTTATGCCGAGGCGCTGCCGAAGGCCCCGCCGTCTTCCATTTCGCTTCCCGGCGGGGAGAGCGTTCGCCTCATCCGGCCCGTGTCCGCCGGTCTCGATGAAGAGGGCGGCCCCGTGTGGGCGGAAGCGGCGTCCGTCGCTCCGGTGCGGCCTCATGTAGTCGCCATGGCGAGCTGGATGGGCGCGAATGACGGCAGCCGCATCCTCTGCCTGGACTGGTACGATCTGGAACAGCGCGCCTATGCCCCGCGGACGCTCCTGATCTGTCCCGCGGAGGGCCCTATGAAAGGACGCCGCGTTCCCGTCGTGTATTCCGATGAGGAAATGGAATGGCAGCCTGTGAAAGCGGGCACCCTCGGCGAGCGGCTCTTCCGCATCGCGGAGCGGGAGGCGCAGCGGCGGATCCCAGAGGAAGAGAAGAACGCAGCAAAAAAGACCGGATGACCGGTCTCTTTTTTATGTTTCCGTTTCCGCTGCCGAAAGGGGTTCCCCCGACAGGCTCCGCCGCACTTCTTCCGCCAGTTTCTCCCCGACGGCGCTCTCTTCAAAAATGATGCAGTCCGCCCCCGCTTCGGCGAGGAGCGCCCTGTCCTGAAGGAAACGGGTCCGCACGAAGACGAGGATATCCGGATTGATCTCCTTCGCCGCGATAGACGCTTCCGCCGCGGCCGCCGCGGAGGGAATGGTGATGATGAAGCGCGATGCCTTCCCCGCGCCCGCCGCGCGGAGGACATCTTCTTTCGTGATGTCGCCGTACACCGCCGCTTTTCCTTCCTCTTCCAGACGGAGAACGGTGTCCATGTTCATTTCCAGAATGACCGGCGCGAATCCGCACTGCTCCGCCGCTTCCGCCGCAAGCTGCCCCGCCGGGCCGTACCCCGCGATGAGCACCGTTTCTTTCCCTTCCGTCATCTCATCGGCAAAGGCGAGAGACGACACCTCCACCGCCGCGGCGTGCCGCTCCGCGCGGGCATTGAGGAGCCCCCAGAAGGAGGGAAACCGCTTCGCCGCGGCGAGCGCCGCCGGGACGGCGTTCATGAGGAAGGGATTCACCGCGATGGACGCAAGGGCGCACACGATGAGCACGCTGTAAATATCTTCGGAAATGAGGCCGAGGGAAAGCCCCGTCTGGGCGAGGATGAAGGAAAATTCCCCGACCTGCGCCAGTCCCGCCGCCACGGTGAATGCCGTCTCCGCCGTACCGCCGAGAGCCGCCGTGATCCCCGCCGCGGCAAGGGGCTTCACGAGGAGCACCACCGCGAGAGAGAGGACGACGAGCCCCGGCTGCTCCAGCAGGAAAGACGGCTTGAAGAGCATGCCCACAGAGAGGAAGAAGAGCACGGAGAAAGCGTCCCGGAGAGGAATGAGCTCCGCCCCGGCCTGATGGGCGACGCGGCTCTTGCCGACGACCATGCCGCCGAGGAAAGCGCCCAGCGCGAAGGACGCGCCGAAGATGTACGCCGCGGCGAGCGCCGTAAGGAACGCCGCCGAGAGGACAGTGAGCGTGAAGAGCTCCCGCGACCGCGTGCGGACGATGTGTTTCAGCGCCCACGGCACGGCGCGGCTCCCCGCGGTCATGACGAGGCCCCAAAGGATGACCAGCTTCGCCCCGGCGGCGCATACCGCCCAGAGGAGCGCCGGAAGGGAAAAGGAACCGCCCGCCGCCAGCGACGGCCCCACCGCTGGAAGGAGCACCAGCATGAGCACCGTGAAGATATCTTCCACCACGAGCCAGCCCACGGCGATGGTGCCCGCCGCCGAATCGAGACGGCCGCTGTCGGTGAGCACCCGCAGGAGCACCACCGTGCTCGCCACGGAGAGCCCCAGCCCGAGGAAGACCCCTTCCGCCGGGGAATAGCCCATGGCAAGCGCCGCCAGCAGGCCGAAAGCCGCCGATGCCGCGCACTGCACCGCCGCGCCGGGAATGGCGATGCCCTTCACTTCCATGAGATCGTCCGTATTGAAGTGGAGGCCCACGCCGAACATGAGCAGGATGATGCCCGCCTCGGCCAGATTGTTCGCCAGGTCCGCGTCCGCCACGAAGCCCGGCGTAAGCGGCCCGATGAGGAATCCCGCCGCGAGGTATCCCACGATGGGCGACAGGCGCGCGCGCTGCGCCAGGTAGCCGAAGAGAAGCGCCACGCCGAAACCGACGGCGAGGATCTCCAGCAGGTGATAGCTGTGCATAGGTCCTCCTTTTTCGAAAACTGTCAATAACCATATTTAGTATAAAAGATAGAAATAAAAATAGCTATGGAAAATCCCGTTCCGTCTCTGTCCTTTCCGAAACTTTTCATGTTTTTTCTGCATAGATATTGGCGCGAAATGGGCGAAATCCTCATGCATGACAGAAAAATTCCGTCTCCTCTCGGAAAAGCGCCGTCAGGCGGGTGTACGCCGAGGAAAGCCGCATTGGCAGGCGGCGCTTTTGTGCATATAATATGGATATCTAAAAATAAAAACGCCGAAGAAGGCGGCCTTGTTTCCCATAAGGCGGCCTGTCGGCAGGAAATGAGGCATTTATGGAACTCTTCGCAGGCATCTCCGCCCTCTCGGCGGCGCTCTACATTGTCATCGGCTTCGCCGTGGCCGTCTTCGGCACCCTCATCGGCGCGGGCGGCGGCATCATTTTCGTGCCCCTCTTCATGTGGATGTTCGACTGGCCGCCGACGGCCATCGCGGGCACTTCCCTCGCCATCGTCTTCTTCAACGCCATCTCGGCGACGCTGGCCTTCAAGAAACAGCGCAAGATCAAGTACGACGCGGCCCTCGCCTTCGCGGCGGCTACCATTCCCGGCTCCATCCTGGGCGCGCTCTGGTCGACGTGGTTCACCGGCAGCACCTTCCGCACCGCTTTCGGCGTGCTGCTCCTCTTCATTTCCCTCGTCATCATCTGGAAGAATACGAGAAAGTCCGCGCCCCAGTATGACGCGAACGCCGATCCGAAAGACGTGAAAGTCAATATTCCCCTCGGCATCTGCATCAGCTTCGGCATCGGATTCATCTCCTCCACCTTCGGCATCGGCGGCGGCGTCATCCAGGTGCCGGCCATGGTGGGATTCCTGGGATTCCCGCCGCACATCGCCACGGCCACGAGCCAGCTCGTCCTGGCCATTTCCTCCATGATCGGCGTGGCGAGCCACCAGTGGGCAGGACACATCCTCTGGGGCCCGGCGATCCTCTTCGGCATCGGCGCCGTCTTCGGCGCGCAGGAAGGCGCGAAGATCTCCAAGAAAGTCAAAGGCCGCTCCATCCTCTTCCTTCTCGCCGGCGCGCTCATGCTCGTGGCGCTCCGCCTCATCATTCTCTCCTGAAAAGCAGAAAGCTCCGCATGGCGGGGCTTTTTCTTTTGCTCTGAAAAGTATAAATTTTTCTCAAAAAAAAGACCCCCGAAGGGCTTTCCTTCGAGAGTCTCTGTTTTTACTGTTTCAGCACGGGAATGACCGCTCCCCCGTGAGGCATGATGTTCACGGTGATGTCCGTCTTTCCTTCGGCGGCGAGTTTTTCCCGGGCCATGCGCCACGCGTCTTCCACGGTCTCCGCGGGGATCTGGCCCGTCCTGCGGACGGCGTCGAAGTTTTCTTTTTTCGTCACCATGTAGATGGTGTATTTATGAGCCATGCAGAAGAGATTGAACGCGGCGAAGAAGGGGATGGTGAATCGTTTCCGCAGATCCCGCTCCATGTCCGCTTCCGTCTCATAGGCGAAGCTCGCCATAAATTCCGGCGGGTCGCCGATCTCCCGCGCCTCCACGATGGCGATGATGACGCCGCCTTTTTTCGTGGTCTCCGCGGCGGCGTCGTAGAATTTGCTGCCCTGGTAGAGATTCACGTCCTTCGGATAGCCCCCGGCGCAGGCAAAGGTCACATCGGCCCGCTCGGCGTATTCCGCCCGCTGGGTGCGCGCCACTTCCCGCACGCCTTCCATCCACGCTTCGTGGGGATCGCCGCCGACGATGCGGCAGATCTCGCCTTCCGCATTGATCACGGAATGGATGAGGAAGCACGGCGCGAGCATGTCCGCCGCTTCCTGCATGTCGTCGCTCACGGGATTGTCCTCGAGCACGGTGGCGCGGGTCTTCGGATTCACTCCGCCGCCGAAGGTGTCCGCCAGAGCGTGGCAGTGGTTGCTCTGGATGGTGTCCCATCCCGCCACGCCGGGGAGGATGAGCTTCCGTCCGCCGCTGTATCCGGCGAAAAGGTGGGTGGTGATGCCGTTCACGAGGATGATCTTATCCGCTTCCGCGGCGTGTTTGTTGATCCACACCGGCGTGCCGAGCTTCGTCGTGCCCACGAGGGTGAGGCCGTCTTTATCGCGGCTGTCGTGCTGAATGAGACGGATGCGGCGGGCGGCTTCTTCACCGACCACGCGAATGTCTTCCTCGCGGGTCTGGGTGCGGTGTGTGCCCTGGGCGAAGAGGATGGTGATATCTTCGTCGGGAATGCCCGCCAGATTCAGCTCATTCACCACATGGATGACGAACTGGTCAGACCGGTTCCACGAACGGGTCACGTCGGCGCAGATAATGCAGACTTTGTCCCCTTTCTTCACGGTCTCCGCGAGCGGGGCGGAGCCGATGGGGCGGCGCATGGCGTCAAGCGCCGCTTCTTTCACGTCCACAGCGGGCGCGGGGCGTCCTTCGATGACGCTCCGGACACAGTCCTCCGGAATTTCCACGGACTGCGTACCCGTGCCGAATCCAAATGTAAATGTTCTCATGGCTCCTCCCTGCGGTAAAAAAATTTCTTCCATTATAGCACAGGCTTTTTATGAAATCCTTGGAACTATCGGGAAAGAAGATACAAAACCCACCACATTGGACATCGTACTATGATAAAATTGTAAGTAGAAATATTTCAACTTGCTAAGCACAGGAGGTGTGCCATGAAAAAAATTTTTATGGCTGGATTATTGTCACTTATACTTTTGGTTGGCGCACCAAGCGTCAATGCTTCAAATTGGGTGGAGTTAGGGCCCATGTCTAATAATGGAGAAATTTTATCTATTGATGCTGACTCTATTCATCCGATTAGTGGCACACGATATGCTATGTGGTATAAGGTTACAGAGCCAGATGGTAAATATCATTTAATTCAGTGTTATTGCGATAGCAGTAATCAAGCAATTACATTTGTATCATTCATTAATTACAATAAAGACGGAACTGTAATTGATTCTGTAACGATACCATCGTATATGTATGAATTAAACTGGGCACCCGTTGCTCCTGATACTATCGGAGAGATTCTTTATAAATGTGCTACTGGAGCGCAAACAAGATAATAAAAAATTACCGAATTCCTATTTTCTACCGTAATCAGAAAAAATAAACGTCTCCTCTTATGGAGGTTCACCGGGAAAGCGATGCTTCGACAGGCATCGCTTTTTTTGTGCGTTTTTACAGGATATGGCAAAGCATTTTCCGGCAGCTATTTCCTCACACAAAAAAGCCCTCCGGAGAGAGCCTTCTTTCTGTTTCTTATTTCGGCACGATGACCGCGCAGCGAAGAAAAATTGCAAAATCTGTATTTCATGCTATAATCGAAGTACAAGCAAGTAGACCTTCTAAGAGGTTCACCGGAAAAGCGATGCTTCGACAGGCATCGCTTTTTTCGTGCAATCTTGCAATGAAAAAAGAGCGGCAGGCAGTTTCCCCGCCAGCGACATCCGCTCTTTTTTCCGCCGCCTCAGTGCTTTCTCAGCCACCATTTCAGGATGGCAGGAGCGCCGGAGCGATCAACGTTGTCCATACCAAGACAACAAAAGCAAGTAGCCCTTCGCTCATAAGAGGATTCACCTCCCTTCGCTCGAAGGTATCTTAATTATAGAACTGATCGTTTTCTCCGTATGTGTATCTTTCGTTTCCTTCTTCAGCCGCAATTTTTATATTTCCATGCAAAAAAGGCCCTCCGGAGAGAGCCTTTTTGTTTTATTCCGCCAGCGTCGGCACGATGGCCGCGCAGTGTGGCATGATGTTGATGGTGTAGTCTTTCTTGCCCTGCGCTTCGAGCTGCTTCTGCGCGAGCTCCCACGCTTCTTCCACTGTCGCCACGGGGATCTGGCCGGTCTTCTTCGTCATTTCAATGTTTTCTTCCTTCGTCACCAGGTAAACCGTGTACCGGTGGGACAGGCAGAAGAGGTTGAACGCCACAAAGAAAGGAATGGTGAAGTTCTTGCGGAGGGCGCTTTCCATTTCTTCTTCCGTGTCGTACTTGAAGCTGCCCATGTATTCCGCCGGTTCCATGATGTCCCGCGCTTCCATGATGGCGATGATGATGCCCCCTTCTTTTGTGGCCGCTTCTGCCGGGTCGTAGCACTTGCAGCCCTGGTAGAGGGAGACATCTTTCGGATAGCCGCCGGCGCAGGCGAAGCTCACGTCCGCTTCCTGCTTGAAGGGCACTTTCTGGATATTGTAGACTTCTTTCGTCCCTTCGAGCCACGCTTCATAGGGGTCGCCGCCGACCATGCGGCAGATGTCGCCGTCGGCGTTCGTCACGGAATGGACGAGGAAGCAGGGCTTCACCATGTCGCACGCTTCCTGCATGTCGTCGCTGACGGGGTTGTTCTCCAGCAGCGTGGAGCGGGTCTTCGGATTGATGCCGGCGCCGAACTGGTCGGCCAGGGCGTGGCAGTGGTTCGTCTGGATGGTGTCCCATCCCGCCACGCCGGGGAGGATGAGCTTGCGGCCGCCGCCGTAGCCCGCGAAAAGATGAGTGGTGATGCCGTTCACGAGGATGACTTTGTCCGCTTCCGCCACGTGCTTGTTGATCCACACTGGCGTGCCGAGCTTCGTCGTGCCCACGAGAGTGAGGCCGTCCTTATCGCGGCTGTCGTGCTGGATGAGGCGGATGCGGCCCGCTACTTCTTCGCCCACCACGCGGATGTCTTCTTCATGGGTCTGGGCGCGGTGCGTGCCCTGCGCGAAGACGATGGTGATGTCTTCATCGGGAATGCCCGCCAGATTCAGCTCATTCACCACATGGATGACGAACTGATCGGAATGATTCCATGTGCGGGTCACGTCGGCGCAGACGATGCAGACTTTATCGCCTTTCTTCACCACTTCCTGAAGCGGAGCGGAACCGATGGGATGACGCATACACTCGATGGTCGCTTCCTTCACGTCCACAGCGGGCGTGGGATTGCCTTCGATCACATCGGAAATGTGTTCTTCCGGAAGCATGACGGACTGCGTGCCCGTGCCGAAACCGAATTTGAATTCTTTCAATGCCATAGCATTACCTCCTTATGAACCAGAGAGCTTCTCTTTACAATGATGATTATTTTATTATAACATAAAGGCATCATCAGATAAAAGGAGGCTATACCTGTTTCAAAAGAAATCTTTCGTAACAGGAAGTACTGTATGATCGAAGCCATTTATACAAGAAGAAGCATACGCTATTTCAAGGATGAGCCGCTGCCGGAGGAGGCGCTCGCGGAGATCCTCCGGGCGGGCATGCAGGCGCCGTCCCCGAAGAACCGCCAGCCCTGGCGCTTCCTCGTCATTTCCGGCGCGTCGAAAGAAGCCATGCTCGCCGCCATGGAGAAAGGCATCGAGCGCTCCGCCGCCGGGGAAGGGCTGCTGACGCCTCTTCCGGGCTACATTGAGAACGCCCGCTTCACGCTCCGCGCCATGGGGGAAGCGCCGGTGACGGTCATCGCGGTGAATTCTCTCGGCCGCTCCCCGCTGGCGGAATGGACGGCGGAGGACAAGATCAACGAGCTGAGCAATGTGCAGGCCGTGGGCGCGGCAGCGGAGAACATGGCCCTTGCCGCGGCGGATCTGGGCATCGGGAGCCTGTGGAACGGGAATATTTTCTTCGCCTACGAGGAGCTCTCCGCCTGGTTGGACGAGCCCGGCGAAATGGTGCTCGCCATGTCCTTCGGCTACTCCGCCCGCACAGGCCTCAGGCCCCTCCCGCGTAAAAAGCCGGAAGATGTCATCGAGTACCGGTCGTGAGGCGCGCCGTGAAAGTCATCGTCTCCGCGTGCCTTCTGGGCCGCCGCTGCAAGTACGACGGCAGGCACAATAAAAACAGCGCCGTTCTCCGCTTTCTCGAAGGGAAAGAAGTCCTCCCCGTCTGCCCGGAGAGTCTCGTCATGCCGCCGCCCCGTCCCCCGGCGGAGATCCGGGAAGGGCGGGTCATCACAAAAGCCGGCGAAGACCGCACCGCCCTTTTCACAGAAGGCGTCCGGCGGACACTGGCCCTCATCGAAGGGGAAAAGCCCGATCTGGCCGTGCTGAAAGCGCGGAGCCCTACATGCGGCGCGAAAGAGATCTACGACGGCACATTCACCGGCACCCGCATTCCCGGCGCGGGTCTCCTCGCGGCGGCGCTTCTCGCTCGGGGCATCCCCGTCATCGACGAGGAAGAGCTGGAAAAGAAATAGAAGCAGACAAAAAGACCGGAGGAAAAGCCGGTCTTTTATCATGCAGTTTCCGCATGCCGGAGCATGCCATATAGCCGGAGCATGCCATATACATATTAGAGAAATTCTGCGCTCCGTTTTACCATAAGGGCAGAAACTGGAAGACAGCCCCGCTGCGCGGGCGCTTGCCGCGAAAATGCCGCTGACCCTTTCCATGCGCGATCTCTACGGCAGGGAACTCTGCTGCCGCCTCGGCGCGGGGGCGCTTCCGGTATCCGCGCTTCGTTCGGACGGCTACGCCGTGGGCGATATCGCCTACTGGCCGCCCATGGGCAGCCTCGTCATCCTTTACGCGCAGAACGGCGAACACTTCGAGCGGCAGCACCTGGGCCGCGTCCTCGGCGATCTGGACGGGCTCGCCGCTTCCGGCGATACGGACGTCATCTTCTCTGCCGCGGAATGAGGCCAATAAAAAGACCGGCCTCATCTGACCGGTCTTTTTTAATTCTCTTTCCCGCAGATCCGCTTCTCCTCTTCTGTGAAGATCAGCAGCGACGGAAGCTCCACGCCGAGTCCGTCGGCAATATCCATAAGCATCGTCAGAGACAGGCCCCCATTGTAGCGGCCCCGCTCGATCTTGCTGAGCGTGCTCTTGCTGATGCCGATCTTCTGCGCAAATTCTTCCTGCGAAAACGCCCGGATCGTACGGAAATAGGCCACTTTTGCCCCGATACACCTGTAGACCACGTTCCTCTTCTCGTCCATCTGCCGTTCTCCTTCCGGGCGTCCCCGCGCTCTTCTCTGCCGAATACAGCCAAAAAGCGCATAGATAATACGCATTCCCGCCCTTTCTGTGCGTATCTCGTCTCTTTTATAATTTCTTTCGTTATTCCATGTTTTCAATAATTATACATCACCGGAGAAAAAAGGGAAAGTTTCCAAAAACTGTAAAAAAGAAACCGATCCGTTCCGGCGCATACAAAAACAGCACCCTTTCGGATGCTGTTCTTTTTTGCTTATTCGCCCATATTCGTGAGGACTCTCGCGCATCTCGCGCAGACGTGGGGATGAGCCGGGTCGGAACCGACAGTGGGATCATGCTTCCAGCAGCGTTCGCATTTCTCCCGGGTGCTCGGCGCGACGGATACGGCCATTTTGCCGTCTTCGGAGCGCTGCGCGGTCTCCGGCGCTTTATCCGTTCCCTCCACAAGGGTAACGGTGCTGACGATGCAGAAATCAGCGAGGAAGGCTTCCATGCTGGCGAGGTCTTCGTAGTCGTCCCCGTCGGCGTAGACCGTGACATCCGCGTCGAGAGAGTGGCCGATCTCTTTTGCCGTGCGGGCGTTTTCCAGCGCTTTGGTGATGACGCCGCGGAGAGCGAGGTGTTTCTCCCACTTCTTCTCCAGCGCTTCGTCGAGATATTCCTTCTTTTCTTCCGGCCAGTCGGCGAGATGGACGCTTTCTTCCATGCCGGCGGTCTTCGGCATGGCCTGCCAGACTTCTTCCGCCGTGAAGGAGATGACCGGCGCCATGATGCGCACCAGGGTCGTGAGGATCTCGTACATGGCGGTCTGCGCGCTCCGGCGGAGGCGGGAATCGGTCTCTTCCGTGTAGAGGCGGTCTTTCAGCACGTCCAGATAGATGGAGGAGAGATCGACGGTGCAGAAATTATGCACCGCGTGGTACATCACGTGGAACTGGTATTCGTCCATGGCCGCGGTGACTTCATTTCTCACCCGTTCGAGGCGGAGGAGCGCCCAGCGGTCGAATTCTTCCATCTGGTCATAGGGAACGGCGTCTTTCGCCGGGTCGAAATCGGAGAGGCTGCCCAGGAGGTAGCGGAAGGTATTTCTAATCTTGCGGTATACGTCGCTCATCCCTTTGATGATCTTATTGCCGAGGCGGACGTCGCCCTGGTAGTCGACACTGGAGATCCACAGGCGGAGCACGTCGGCGCCGAATTTGTCGATCACTTCCTGCGGAGCGACGACGTTGCCCACGGATTTGGACATTTTCCGGCCTTCTTCATCCATGGTGAAGCCGTGGGTGAGAACGGCCTTGTACGGCGCGCAGCCGTTGACGGCGACGCTCGTCAGGAGGGAGCTGTGGAACCAGCCGCGGTGCTGGTCAGCGCCTTCCAGATACATTTCGCAGGGGTAGTCCATGCCTTCGCGCTGGCGGAGCACGCCGTTCCACGTGGAGCCGGAATCGAACCACACGTCCATGATGTCTGTCTCTCTGTGGAAATGGGTGCCGCCGCAGAAGGGACATTTGTAACCTTCCGGCAGAAGCTCTTCCGTGGTGTGCGCCCACCACGCGTCGGTGCCTTCTTCGGCAACGATGGCCATGACGTGTTTCACGGTCTCGTCATTGATGATGTACTTGCCGCAGTCGTCGCAGTAGAAGGCCGGGATCGGCACGCCCCACGAGCGCTGGCGGGAAATGCACCAGTCCTGACGGTCGCGGATCATGTTGTACAGGCGGTCGTGGCCCCACGCCGGATAGAAGGTGGTGGCGTCCACGGCGGCGAGAGCCTGATCGCGGTAGGAATTGATGGAAGCGAACCACTGGTCGGTGGCGCGGTAGATGATCGGTTCCTTGCAGCGCCAGCAGTGCGCGTACTGGTGGTGGAGGTTTTTCTTGCCCAGGAGCATGCCCGCGTGAGCGAGTTTCTTGATCTCTTCGATCTCCGCGTCCCATACGGAGAGTCCGGTGATGTCGGGATCGCAGGCTTCGTCCGTCATGCGGCCCTTGCCGTCTACCGGGCAGAGCGCGTCGAGATCGAGCTTGCCTTCGTTATTGTATTTCTGCACCACTTCAAAGTCGTCGATGCCGTGGCCCGGCGCGGTGTGGACGCAGCCCGTGCCCGCGTCGAGGGTGACGTGATTGCCTTCCAGCACATAGGAAGGACGGTCGATGAGGGGATGGCGGAAGGTGGCGAGCTCCCACTCCGCGCCGAGCATCTCCCGGCCGGTGAATTCCCAGTGCTCCACCTTGCATTCTTCGAGGGCCTTCGGGGCGAGCTCCTTATTCATGAGGTAGTATTCGTCCGCGTCGAGATTGTGCACCCACACGTAGGTGAATTTCGGATTCACGCAGATGGCGAGGTTCGCCGGGATGGTCCACGGGGTGGTGGTCCAGATGACGGCGAAGAGCTTCGACGCATCCACGCCGTCCGGGCCGAGGCCCTTCACGTCCATGGCGGGGAATTTCACGTAGATGGAAGGGGACTTGCGGTCCTTGTACTCGATCTCCGCCTCCGCGAGAGCGGTCTCGCAGTGCGGGCACCAGTAGACGGCTTTCTTGCCTTTATAAATGTAGCCTTTGTCGGCCATCTTGCCGAAGACTTCCAGCTCGTGCGCTTCCAGCTTCGGGTCGTAGGTCACGTAGGGATGGTCCCAGTCGCCGATGACGCCCAGGCGGATGAAGTCCGTCTTCTGGATCTCGATCCATTTCTTCGCGTAGGCGAGGCACTTCCGGCGCAGCTCGAGGGGCGTCATGTTCGCCCGGTCTTCTCCGGAATCTTTCAGCACGGCGTATTCGATGGGCAGGCCGTGCGTATCCCAGCCGGGGACGTAGTTCGCCTCGCAGCCGCGCATGGCCTTGTACTTCACGATAATGTCCTTGATGGTCTTATTCATGGCGTGGCCGATGTGGATCTTGCCGTTCGCGTAGGGCGGGCCGTCGTGGAGCACGAATTTCGGCGCGCCGTCCCGCTTCGCGAGACGCTTGTGATACAGGTCCATGTCCTGCCAGAATTTGATGAATTCCGGTTCTTTCTTCGGAAGATTGCCCCGCATGGGGAAATCGGTCTGCGGCAGATGCAGAGTCTTGCTGTAATCCATTTGTTCCTCCTCAAAAAAAATCCCGCCCCTCGTAAGGGGCGAGAAAAAGTTCCCGTGGTACCACCCTCATGACCTTCCGGCCACTCGGCACAGATAACGGCTGTGAGTCCCGGCGGAGCTTTTCTTCTCCGCAGCTCCGGAGTGATCCGTCTGCTCCCGTGCTGCCCCTTTCCACCCTCCGGGGCTCTCTGCCAGCATCCTGCGGCGCAGACCGTCTCCTTCAATGCTTCATATAATAGATAATCTTACCCTCTTCCTCCCCATCCGTCAAGCCGGTCACCCGGAGGAAACCGGGGCACTTTCCCGTGCGTACTTCTCCCGCCACGGCGGCGGGACTATAATGGAGAAAAAGAGAAAGAAAGAGGTGTGTCTCATGGACAAAGAACTGATGGACTATGTGAAGGAAAAGACGGCGGACCTGCTCGCCGCCCCCATGTGCTGCAAGGAGCTCCGCGCCGCGGCGGAAGCGTGGCTCGCCGCCCTCGGCACGGAGAAGGAAGCGGACGCGGCGAAAGCCTACGTGGCGGAGCTCGAAGCGGACGTCACGCCGGTGGACGGGCTCATCGCCTTCACCGAATCGGACGCGGGGAAATCCTACTTCGGCGAAGCGCAGGCCGCGGCCATGGCGGCGCACGGCCGCGAGCTGAAGGACGCGGGCCGTCCCTACTGCGACTGCCCGGCGTGCTCCGCCGCGGCGGCCATCCTCGAAAAGAAAGCCCAGCTCCTCTGAGCCGGAAAAGAGCCGGGACGCCCCGGCTTTTTTCATGCCCGCTTTACGGAAATCTGACAGAACGCTGACACGGCTCCGATAGAAGCGGCGTTTGTTTTTCTTTATACTGAAGAGGAAGAACACTGAAGAGGAAGAACATCTGCATTCCCCGCGGAGGCCATCATGAAAGAAAAGACCACGTCGTACAGAAAGAATCCGAACGGCTCCTACACCCGCACGGGAAAGATCGTCCAGCGGCCGGAAGACGGCTGGCAGGAGAGCCAGGGCGCATCCATCGAGCAGCGCAAAGGCTGGGGCGTGTGGTTCACCTGGGAGACGGACGACCCGAAATACACCCGGCCGGGGCTGGTGATCTTCCTCCTTTTCTTCATCGCGATCTTCACGGCCATCTTCTGGTGCGCCTGGGAAGCCGCCCGGACACCCTCGCAGCAGATTTTCTCCATCGTCATGTGGGCGGGCTTCCTCGGGTGGACGCTCTACGTGGGCAACGGCCTGCGGAAAGCCATCAACCGCCGCGAAGCGGAGCAGCAGGCCGCCGTCCGCGCGGAGCGGGAAAAGAAGCGTCTCGCCCGGCTGGCGGACACCGCCCTCCCGGAGGACAGGGAGCGCGCCGGGCAGGACCGGCCGGAGTGACGCCGGGGCCGCCCGGCTTTCCCGTACCCGCCGCCGTTTGACACCCGCGGGCCGTATGATACCATGCAGAGCAGAAACGCCGGCCGCGCATCACCGGATGCCGCGGCCATGAAGGCATTCAGAGCCCTTCCGCAGGTGCGGCGCACAGCGCCGAAGGAAGCGCTCTGGATGCCTTTTTTCGGAGCTTCGCTCCACGGAGGCACCAATGCTCACCTTTGCCGTCATGCTGCTGGGCGTCCTCGCGGGACGCTTCTTCCCGGCCGCGCACAAATCGAAAAACGAAAAACTCCAGCTCGCCTGCACCCTCGCCCTCATCTTCGCCATGGGCGTCTCCCTCGGCGGGGGCGGCCGCTTCTTCGCCAGCCTCGCCTTCATCGGCGGGCAGAGCTTCCTCTTCTGCCTCGTCCCCACCATCGGCTCCATCGCCGCGGTCTACCCGCTCACGGTGCGCTTCATGGACGGCGGACGGACAGAAACAGCGGCGGATGATCCCGGCCGCCTGGCGCCAAAAACGAAGGACCCCATGGTCTTCCTCGCTCTCGGCGCCCTCCTCGGAGGCATCGCCTGCGGCGCGTACCCCCAGACCGCCCGGCTCCTCGCGCCCCTCTCCGACCATTCCGAAGCGCTGCTCTATCTCCTCATGGCCTCCGTGGGCCTCAGCGTGGGCCAGCGCCGGGGCCTCCTCGCCATCATCCGCCACTACCACGTAAAGATCCTCGTCATCCCTGCGGGCATCATCGCCGGGTCCCTCGCAGGCGGCGCGCTCCTCGCCCTCGCGACGGACTGGACCCTCGGGCCGGCCCTCTCCGTCGCGGGCGGCCTTGGCTGGTACAGCCTCTCCGGCGCCGCCGTGAGCCGCCTCGCCGGCCCCGAGATCGGGAGCATCGCCTTCCTGGCGAGCCTCCTGCGGGAACTCTTTTTCTTCTTCCTCATCCCCTTCCTCGCGCGCGGGCTGAACGGCTGGACCGCCATCGCCCCGGCGGCCGCCACCAGCGAAGACACCACCCTCCCCATGCTCATCCGCTACACCAATGAAGAGACCGCCGTCTTCGCCGTCGTAAACGGCATCCTCTGCTCCGCCGTCGTCCCCGTCATCATCGCCCTCTGCTACTGACCCTTCCGGGCCGGACTGTGGAAAGCCGCTGCGTTGTTCCGACCGGGCAATACCATTCCCGGTAAAATTCAGAAAAGAACCGTCAAGTATCGCACTGACGGTCTTTTTATTGCCCCAAATCTCCCCTCTTATGGAAAATTTTCTTCCTATTTACGGTTGTTTTATACGCAAAAGTTCAGGCATTGAACCTGTACACTAAAAGAGAAATATACAGAATCTTTTATTGCGGGTGCCCGATGGTCATGTTATTCTTTAGATAAGTAATACGGTAATTTACAGGAGGTGCTATGATGAAAAAACGTGCTTTCAAAAGGAATCTTGCTCTGGGCGTGCTGATCGCCTGCAGCCTTACCGGTCCCGTGTATGCAACAAGCATCGATGTAGCTTCAGGGACAGTGAAAAACGATGACCCTGTAATCACCGTGGGAACCGGCGACACTTTTAAAAATGCAGGCACTGTCAAAGCCGACAGCAGCATCACTATTGATAAAGGGGAATTTACGAACAGCGGTACGATCAACACAGGTACATTAGACATTCTGGGCGGCGGCCACAATAGTATTGCATTCAATGGCGGCACGATCAATGCATCGAAAAAAATTATTTATCAGGGAACACAATCCGACCATTATGCGCTTCCTTTAAACAATACTATCCTGGATACTCCGGAACTTGTTATCCAGGGTACCAGTCAAGGAAATCAGGTGGGTCTATTGGTCTCCGACCCCCAGACCCTGACTTCTGTCGATAAAATAACCATTGATTCCAAGGGAGGTAAGACAGGACTCATTATAGACAAAAACAAAACGATAAATATAACGGCACCCGTTTATTTGAGTTCTGAGGGAGGACAGGATGCCCGTATAGAAGTCTATGAGGAAGCCAACCTTACCGTTGACAACGTCATATCAGAAACAGGAAAGACGAAGGTCCAGCTAAATGGAGATGGCACCAAGGCAACACTAAAGAACATCACTGTACAGAATGGCGGCAACTTCTCCTTACAAACCTTGGGCGATCCAACTAAATCTAATACATTTGAATTAAACACCATTAATGTCGGAGATGATGCGAGTTTTAAAACATCCATCTACGCCAACTCAGCAACAAGCATCTCCTGCAGTAAGGCTGTCATTACTGGCGATGATGTAACCATCAACCTGGGCCACAACGCCAAGGCCGATTTCGGCGGTGTGGGTGACGTGGGAGATGATGGCCCTAAAAAAGACTGGCGCGGCGATATGATCGATTTCCAGGTCAAGAATCTGACGATCAATCTCGCCAGCACCGACGAATATCAGTACGCCAGCATTGAGAACGGCTATAAAAAAGATTATGACCACGGCGTGTATATCCACATAAACGATAAGTATAAACCGCAGAGCCTTTCTCAGATCAAGGTCGTCGGCGCCGGCACGGCCAATACGGGCAATCTGGAAAACGACCTGCAGCGGCTGGCCTATGTCGTAAAAATCACACAGGAAAAAACTGACGAACAGGGAAATACCGACGCAGCATTGGCATACCAAAATCCTCCGGATATTCTTGCCCCTGTAGGCGCTCAGCTTGAACAGAAACCCGGCGGCATCGAGGACGGCGGGACCGGCACGGTCGGTGAAGACGGCGACGTCATCGACATCAAGCCCATAAAGAATCCGGATGTGTACGGCGCGGCGGAAATCGGAGCACTGGGGCTCCTGAGCTGGCGCACGGAGCTGGACGACATGAACCGGCGTCTCGGCGAACTGCGTGACAGCGCCGGCGAGCACGGTCTCTGGGTGCGCATGATCCGCGGGGAAAATGATTACAGGAGCCTCGACAGCCAGCACAACATCTACCAGATCGGCTACGACAGAAAGCTGAGCTCGGACCCGCACTGGACGCTGGGCGCCGCATTCAGCTACACCGACGGCGAGGGCAGCTATGATACGGGCCGCTTCGACATGAGCCACAAGACGCTGACCCTCTACGGCAGCCGGCTGAATGACGACGGCAGCTATATCGACATCGTGGGCAAATATTCCCGCCTGAACCACGATCTGGAAAACACCTGGGGCAGCGGCGACTATGATGCGGACGGCTACTCCCTCGGCGTGGAAGTGGGCAAACGCTTCACGCAGGACAGCGGATTCTGGATCGAACCGCAGGCGCAGCTGATCTACGGGTATGTCGGCAGCGCGAGCTACGATGCCGGCGACATCCACATCACGCAGGACAGCATGCAGAGCCTGATCGGCCGGGCCGGCGTCCGGCTGGGCAAGGACTTCGACAAAGGCAACGTCTATCTGCGCGCGTCCTATCTGTACGATTTCGACGGGGACACCGGTGTGACCTTCACCGACGCGCAAGGCCGGTCGAGAGACTTTGATCAGGATCTCGGCGGCGGCTGGTGTGAAGTCGGACTGGGGACGAATATTAACCTCAGCGACACCACGCACCTGTATTTCGATATAGAAAAGACTTTCGGCGCGGAGATCGCCACCACCTGGCAGTGGAACGCCGGGATGCGCTGGAGCTTCTGATAAATTATAAAAATAAAAGGGATTAAGCCTGTATGCTTAGTCCCTTTTATTTTTATCCCAAAGCGAGGTCAAAAGAATCTACCTCCTGTGCCGGCAGCTTTCCGTGCGGTCCATGAGATTCGGATGTACGGTATCATTCATCCGTCAAATCGTATAGAACGACACAGACTGACGGAGCCATAAAAAAAGATCCCCCTTCCGCAAAAGGAAAGGGGGGATCTTCTCATCAGAACGCCGGCACCAGATTGCCGTCGCACGTATCGATGATGTACTTCTTCACCGATTCGCTCTGGAAGGCTTTCACAAACTTCTGGTACGTCGGATTGTCCTTGTCTTCCGCCCGGGCGGCGATGATATTTACATAGGGGCTGGTATTATCTTCCGTGGCGATGACCGCGTCCTTCGAAAGGCCCGCGTCGCTGGCGAAGCCCGCATTCACCACAGACGCGTCCGTGTCGTCGAGAGACCGCGGGAGCTGCGGCGCTTCCAGCTCGATGATATTGAGATTCTTCGGATTCTCCACGATATCCTGCGGCACCGCTTTTGTCACATCCACGCCGTCTTTCAGCTTGATGAGGCCCTGCTTTTCCAGAAGCAGCAGGCCCCGCGCGCCGTTGGACGGATCATTCGGGATGGCGATGGTCGCGCCTTCGGGGATCTCGGCGACGCTCTTCACTTTATACGAATAGAGGCGGAGCGGCGCGAGGTATGTATTGCCGATGCTGATGAGGTTCGTGCCGTTCTTTTCGTTGAAAGCGTCCAGGAAAGGCTTGTGCTGGATCATATTCAGATCGATGTCGCCGTTGGCGAGGGCCAGGTCCGGCGTGACATAGTCGGAGAAGGGCTGGACTTTGACTTTGAGTCCCTCTTTTTCCATTTCCTTGGCGGCAAATTCCATGATGCGCTCCGTGTAGCCCGGATTGATGCCGATGGTGATCTCCTTATTTTCGGAAGCAGCGGCTTTTTCGCTCTTCGCCGTATCTCCGCCGCACCCGGCTGCCAGTCCCGCGATGGCCGCGGCTGCCGCGGCGGCGATGATGATCTTTTTCAGTTTCATTGTAATGACCTCCTTCTGTTCCCTTCATCAAGACTCGGTCTCCTTGACGGGCGGACAGGAATAAAAAAATCCTGCCCGAAAGACAGGAAATCATGTTCTTGACTCATCTTTCGAGTTACCCTCGCTGGATTTGGCACCTTACATGAGGTTGCCGCGTCTTCACCGGGCCAGTCCCTCCGACGCTCTTGATGAATGGTGAAACTATGAAATTGATGTAAGTTATCATATCATGCGAAAAACAGGACGTCAATAGTGATGCGTCCTGTTTTGAATATTTTTTATTTTCTCCGCATATTTTTACTTCTTCTCCTTGATGAGCGTCAGATCCGCCGCGATGAGGTGCCGGCGGCTCCGGATCATTCCGGCGGCGATGAAGAAGCACACCGCGGTCATCCAGAATACGGAAGCGTAGCCGAAGTGCATCGCCACCGCGCCGGAAGCGACGGGGCCGGCCACATTGCCCATGATGGAGAAGCTCGCCGCGAATCCCACCACCATATTCCGGTCTTCCTGGCTCACCGCGGAAGCGAGGATCGTATTCGCGATGGGCATGATGAATCCCAGCGACAGGCCGGTCAGGCCGCGCATGACGCCCAGGGTGAATACGGTGGGCATAAGGTACTGGAGGATGAAATTCAAGCCCGTCACGACGGCGGCGGTGACGAGGATGCGGGGCATGTCGAAATGCGCCGTGAACCGGGACACGGAGAGCGACGCCACGATGCTCGTCGCGCCGGCGGCAAAAATGATGATGCCCACGATGGTCGCCACGATCTGCGCGTCTCCGCCCATCATGCGCTGCACGTAGAGCGGCAGGATCGGGCCGATGCCGGTCATGCCGAAATTGCACAGAAACTGGAGCAGGATCATGAGCCGGACGACGGGATTCTTTGAAAAGCGCCGGAGCTGCCGGGCGAAAGGTTCTCTTTTCTTCGCCAGATTTTCCGCGGTGTGATGCGGCAGGCACAGGAGCACCGCGGCGAGGCAGAGCAGCGTGAGCGCGCTGAATACGATAAAAGGCACGCGGTAGCCAAAAGCGTCGGCGATCATACCCCCGGCAAGGGGGCCGAACATGATGCCCGACACCATGGACGCCTGAAAAACGCCCATCGCCCAGGGGAGCTTCTCTTTCGGCGTGATATTCATCATGAACGCCATGCCCACGACGACGAAGCCCCCTGTCGCGCCCTGAAGGATGCGGAGCAGGAGAAACTGCATGGGCGTTTCCACAAACGTATTGGCAAAGACGATCAGCGTCAGCAGGAAGAGGATCAGCGAGAGCGCCCGTTTCTCCCCGTGCCTGTCTGCCTGCAGCGTCCAGAACGGCGTGGCGAACGCCACGAGGAAAGGCGTCGCCCCGGAAATGAGCCCCGCCCAGAAAGCGGCCTCGCCGGGATCGGTCACGCCCAGCTCCGCCGTGAGAAAGAGCGGAATAAAAGACACCACGCCGATGATGGTGATGCCTGTTCCCACCTGGATGGCCCCCATGATATAGACTAGTTTTTTCCAATGTTCCATACGATCACCTGCCGCGGCAAATGAAAAATTATCAATCTATAAAAAATAAAAATCTTCTCTTTTTATCTATTTTACAAAAGAGCCCGGGGAAAAGGAAGATGCCCCCCGAAAGGGGGCTCTCTACCCAAAAATGCCGTTTCGGGCTATACTAAAGAGATAATAAAAGGAAAGGAGGACGAGGTATGAATCTGTCCATACAGGATGTGCTCATTCTGGATTTTTTCAATGGAAAACCCGTGCACGCGCTCATCCCCGAATACCAGAGAGATCTCTACGGCGCCGACGCGAACGCCCGCATCCACGACCTCTGCGAAGGCGGATGGATGCGCGAGAGCCAGCCCCATGAGACAGTGAATCTCCTTTCCGAAGACGTCCTCGTCCGCCTCCTGACTGAAAAAGGACTCTCCCCGGCCGGCGCGAAAGCCGATCTGGTGCGCCGCGTCATCCGGGACATCCCGGAAGCGGAATACGCCCGGATCGTGCCGAAAGTCTATGTAGCCACCGCCGAAGGGCAGAGGGAGATCTCCCGCAATATGGCCTATGTCCTGAACGGCCGCTTCAATTACGGTCTTTCCCGTATCGACATCCACCGGGCGCGGAAGCTCATCGAAGCCCGCGGCATCCCGCCCACGGCGGGAACGGTCCTTGCCCGGGCCTTTGAAGAAAAGATCGCCGACCTGGCCTCCTCCGGCAGCTGGGCGAAACTGCGGAACCTCTATTTCCGCCAGTCCAATTTCTACCTCCGCGCGGAAGATGACCAAAAGGCGCTCACCTCCCTTTTCCTTGTCTTTTTTCTGGACATGTCCGGCGCGGAGAACGGCCACTCCGTCGTGCCTTATGAAAAACTCTTCCCCACGCAGAAAGGGATCATCGTCCTCATGGAACAGCTCCGGCAGAAGCTCGGCATGACCGACAGCGAAGTGCGCTCCGCCTTCCTCACCGCCTGCGCCCGCGAGGCCCTGCCGATCCCCTATTCTTACTTCTCTCCCCGCGTCATGAGCGACATCCTCATCGAGCGCCTCGCCGGAGAGGACTTCGATCGGAACAAATATCTTCCCCGCAGAAATCCTCCGGCCATGATCCGCCGGGGCCGCTTCTCCGGCGACGCTCCTCTGCCTTCTCCAGGCGCGGCGTCTCCAAAAATGCCTGCCATTCCCGTACCGGAATACACGCCGCCGGAAGCCTTCGTCCCGAGTGAAGCAAAAAAGAAAGCGCCTATGCCGCGCCGCCCCTCCCGTCCCCGTCCGCCGGAGAGAGAAGAAGTCCGGAAAAAAGGCTGGTTCAGCGCCATCCGCAGCGCCTTCTCCGGGCACACCGACGAAGACTGACGGCAGACGCTCCCCGAAGCACGGGAAATGTGATATACTGATACGGGTAAAAGCCCGTCCATGCGTCCATAGCTCAGCTGGATAGAGCAGCGGTTTCCTAAACCGTGTGTCGTGTGTTCGAATCACATTGGGCGCACCACAAGGCCTGAGATCATTCTCAGGCTTTTTTCGTGCTCGAAAATAGACGGGAACGCACCGTGCGCGAATATGGCGCGTCTTCCTGTGCGGGTCCGCAGCGCCTGCATCCCGCTCCCGTGAGCGGGCATAAAAAAACTCCCCTTCCATAAAAGGAAAGGGAATTTTTTATTTTCCGCACGCTTCGAGAAGCGCGGCGCACGCCCGGGAGAGATCGCGCCAGGTGAGCTCAAAATCCCCGGTGTACCAGGGATCGGCCACTTCCCGTTTCTCTCCGGCGTATTCCATCATGAGACGGATCTTGCCGTCTCTGTCTTCGCCGAGAAGGCGGCGGAGATGGCGCAGATTTTCCCCGTCCATGGCAATGATCCGGTCGAATCTTTCGTAGTCCGCAGGCGTCACGAGGCGGGCCGCCCGCGGCGTGAAGGGAACGCCTTTCTCCGCGAGCTTCCGCTTCGCCGCGGGATACATGTCATGGCCGATCTCTTCCCGCGTGGCCGCGGCGGATTCGATATGGAACTCCGCCTCCCGCCCCGCCCGGCGGACGAGGTCTTTCATGATAAATTCCGCCATGGGCGAGCGGCAGATATTGCCGTGGCAGACGAAGAGTATATTTGTCATTTCATCCTCCTTCAAAAGCGCGGTCTCATTCCGTGAAAAGGCTGATCTCCGACAGCGCGCCGCGCAGGCGGTATTCATCGAAGGGCAGGTATTCCGCTATGGTAAAGGCGGCGGCGTTCCCGTGCTGCCGCACGCACCGGAAAATGCCCGCCAGCTGTTCCGCCGTCATTTTCCCTCCGCCCGAGCCGTCTCCGGACAGCGCCGGATCGGCAAAGTACGTGGAATGGAAGAACCGCTCGTCCAGCACATCCACGTCAAAATGGACGAAGAGCCGGTCATACCGGGCGGCAAAAGCGGCGATCTCGCTGAGAGGGATGAAATTTTCCGTCTGCACCGTGTAGGCGGCGCCCATGTCGTCAAGGAATTCTTTCTGACAGCCGTGCAGTTCCCCGCTCACGTGATCCGGATACCGCAGCCGAATGGTCTTCATGCTATTCTCTTTCTGTTTTTTATTCCGGACACCGAAAAGAACGGCCGCCTCCGAAGGTCTCCGTTCTTTCCCGTCCGCGTCGGGTCACGCTTTTCCCAACAGTTCGTCTTTTCTGTCAAGGATCGCTTCCGCCGCCGCGCAGGCCCGGCAGTCACAGTACGGTACGCCTTTGGCTTTCAGTTCATAGCCGTGGGCGGCGATGACCGCGGCGGTCTCTTTCCCGAAGACGGCCTGGCCCGCTTCCGATTCGGCAAACGCAATGAGCCCGTCCACGGGCATGATGTCCGCTTCCAGTTCCGCGATGTACGCGGCAAGGGCGTCCTTTTCTTTTTCCGTGCCGAGCGCGGCGAGCCACGCTTCCGCAGCGGTGCGGAGCTCCCGGCAGCACGACGGCGCGGTGCGGAGCTCTTCCGTTTTTTCCTTCACATAATCGAGCAGTTCTTTGTCCATCATAATTCCTCCTTTTCTTTATTATACATGGATCTTCCGCCGGCCGCAGACGGCAGGCTTCGCGGGAAACACGGCAAAAATATGTTTCTTGCTCATTTTCCTTCCCGGTCTTAGAATACAGATATACGTCCGCTTTGTGAAGAAGGCACCATTTTGTAATGAAGTTTCTTTTGGAAACCATGGAGGAAATATGGAAAGTCTGACAGAGATCCCCGCCTGCCCGGTAGAGACGGCGCTCGCCCTCATCGGAGATAAATGGAAAGTGCTCATCCTGCGCGACCTCATGGAAGGGACACGCCGTTTCAGCGAGCTGAAGCGCTCCATCGGCACGGTGTCGCAGAAAGTGCTCACGGCGCAGCTCCGGGACATGGAGTCTAAAGGGCTCGTCTCGCGGAAAGTGTATGCGGAAGTGCCGCCGCGGGTAGAATACAGCCTGACGCCCCTCGGCCGGAGCCTCTCGCCCGTGCTGGACGCGCTCCGCTCGTGGGGCTCGGCGTACCAGCAGAAAGTAAAAGCCTCTCATGAACAGTGAGGCCATCCGCATCCGTCCCGCGCGCCCTTCCGACGCGGAGGCACTCCGCGCGGTATACGCCCCTTATGTGGAGCGCACAGCGGTCACTTTCGAATATGCCGTGCCGGACGCGGCGGAATTCGCCCGGCGCGTCGCCGCGGTGACGGAGACATATCCCTGGCTCGCCGCGGAGAAAAACGGACAGATCGCCGCTTACGCCTATGCCGGACCTTTCGCGGCGCGCGCCGCTTACGGCTGGGCCGCGGAAGTTTCCATCTACGCCGCATGGGATCGGCGCGGCGAGGGACTCGGCCGCAGACTGTACGCCGCTCTTGAAGCGGCGCTCCGCGCCCAGGGCCTACAGAATCTGAATGCCTGCATCGCCTGGCCCGCGGCGGATGATCCCTTTCTCACAAAAGCAAGTGCCCGTTTTCACGAGCGTATGGGATACCGACGGGCAGCCCATTTTCACCGGTGCGGGCTGAAATTCGGCCGGTGGTACGACATGATCTGGATGGAAAAGCTCATCGGCGCCCATGAGACGGCGAGGCCCGTCATTCCGTTTTCATCGCTTCCGGAAGAGGACCTCCGCGAAGCGGGCATCGAAAAATGAAGGATTTTTCTAAAGGCATTCCCCGGCGGAAGCAAAAAAAACACGGATATCTTTTCAGATATCCGTGTTTTTTGCTGTTTATTCTTCGCCTTTGACTTTGCCGCCTGTGATATTGCGGAGCACTTTCTGTCCCGCGTTCTTCACCGCGTCTTTCGCCTTATCGACGGCGCTCTTTTTCTTCGCCTCTTCTTCGGCTTTCTTCTTCGCCTCCGCTTCCTTATCGGCTGCCGCCTTTGCCGCGGCGATCTTCTGCTGCGCCGCGCTGCCCATCTGGAAGTAGGTGACCGGCCGGTCCGCTACGGCAGCGCTCATGAAGTCGCGCCAGATGGAAGCCGGAATGGTGCCGCCGGTGTACCCGGCGTTGCTCGACGTATCGTCACCGATCCACACGGCCGCCACGATGTCCGGCGTGTAGCCGATGAACCACGCATCGTGCTCGTCGTCGGTCGTGCCGGTCTTGCCCGCCATGGGCCGGCCGATGTACGCGCCGCCGCCGGTGCCCTGAAGGACGTCATCCTGGAGGATGCTGTTCAGCTGCTGCACCGCTTCCGCGGAAATCACCTGTTTCCCGCCGTCCGGCGTGCTGTGGTCTTCCAGAAGATTTCCGCTCTGATCGACCACTTTCAGAATGACCCGCGGCTCCATGAGGAGGCCGTCATTGGCAAATACGCTGTACGCTTTCGCCATATCCCAGAGGGAAACGCCCTGCGTGAGGCCGCCGATGGAGGCCGCCAGGTTCACATCGCTGTATTCACCGCTGTCCACGAGGGTGGTGATGCCGCATTTCTTCGCCGTGTCGATGACGCTGCCGATGCCCACATCATTGGCCAGATTGATGGTGGGGACATTCAGCGAATTGACCAGCGCGTCATGAAGGGTGACCGGGCCGCTGTACGTGCCGTCGTAATTCTTCGGCGTCCATCCGCCGGCGAAGGTCTCCCGTTTGTTGTCGATCTTTGAATAGAGCGTCTTTCCTTTTTCGAGAGCCGTCACATAGGTGAAGGGCTTGAACGACGAGCCGGGCTGACGGACCATCTGCACCGCCCGGTTGAAATGGTCTTCCCCGCGGCCGCCCACCATGGCGAGGACGTCGCCGGTCTCCGCTTCCAGCGCGAGGAGCGCGCCCTGCGGCTGGGTGAGGCCGTTCTCATCTTTCGCGCCTTCCGGCAGATCCTGTTTCACCGCCGCTTCCGCCGCTTTCTGCATATCCAGGTCGAGGGTAGTATAGATCTTCAGGCCCTCTCTGTAGATGGCTTCGGAATCGTATTTATCGGAAAGCGCCTGCACCACGTAAGAGACGAAGTACGACGCGGTGGCCGACGTGCCTTCCCCGTCCGGCTTGGCCAGCTCCAGATCGGCCTGCTTCGCCGCAGCCGCCTCTTCTTCTGTAATGAAGCCGTACTTCGCCATCTGGTCAAGCACGACGGCCTGTCGGGATTTCGCCGCTTCCACGCTGCGGAAGGGAGAATAATAATTCGGGCTGTTCGGCAGGCCCGCGAGAAGCGCGCACTGCGCCAAGTTCAGATCTTTCACGTCCTTGCCGAAATAGACTTTCGACGCCGTCTGGATGCCGTAGCATCCCTGGCCGAAATAGATCTGATTCATATACATCTCGAGGATCTTGTCTTTCGGATATTCGTTTTCGATCTCGATGGCGAGCACCGCCTCGAGGAGCTTTCTCTTCAGGGTCTGCTCCTGCGTGAGGAAAGCATTCCGAGCGAGCTGCTGAGTGATGGTGCTGCCGCCCTGTCCCGTGGCGTTCCCGGAAACGATATTGCTGTACACCGCGCGGAGAATGCCCCGCGGGTCGATGCCGTGGTGTTCATAAAAACGGATGTCTTCCGCCGCGATGAAGGCATTCTGCAGATCTTTCGGCACCTGGTCGATGGTGACGGGAAGCCGGTCTTCTTCGGCGTAGATCGTGCTGATGAGCCGTCCTTTCCGGTCGAAGATCTGCGACGACGCGTCGGGGGTGATGTTCTTGCTCACATCCGGCAGTCCGCCCCATACGGCTCCGGCGAATCCCGCCGCCGCGCCGAGGAAGAGCACCGCAAAAACGATGGCGAAGAAGACGAGGATCTTCTTCAGCGGAGAGGATTTTTTCTTTTTCTTCCCGCGGAGATCGCGGTGAATGTCTGAATCTCTCATGGATGGTCCCTTTCATACGGAAATTTATGCCGCATAACTGCCTTATTATATCACAAACCCGCACAGGGCGGGCATTTCCGCAGATCAGAAGCCTTTTCCCACCGCGGTGAATATGGGGATCATGACCGCAAAAACGAGAGAACCCGCGACAGCTCCCGTCGTCAGGAGAAATACCGGGCCGAGCACCGCCCGCAGCCGGAGGAGAGCTCTCTCCGTCCGTTCTTCCATGAGCCGGGCCGCTTCTCCGAGAAATTCCGGCAGCGTCCCGCTTTCCATCCCGGCGGATGCCATGCGGAGAAGAAGGGCCTCGCCGAGTCCCGCTTCTCTGAGAGCGTCCGTAAAACCGCCGCCTCTGGCGAGGACGGCGGCGAGCTTTTCCGTGCGCCGGCGCATCTCACCGTTTTCCGATGCCTTTGCCGTATCGGCGAGCGCTTCCGAAAGGGGGCGCCCCGCTGACAGAAGTGATGACAGAGAATAACAGAACCGGATGAGCAGGATCCGCCTGATGAAAGCGCTCTTCATGAAGAGCCTGTCCGCCATATTCTTTCCCCGTGCCGTGCGCTGCCACAGAAAGAGGCCCGCCGCCAGCGCCCCGGCGCCCGCCAGCAGCAGGAGCCCTTTTTCCCGTAGAAAGCCTCCCAGCGTCAGCGCCGCCTCCGTCGCCGGAGGAAGAGGGATTCGGAGTCCTTCAAAAAGGAGCGCGAATGACGGCAGCACCACTGTGAGGACGAGAAGAAAGACCGCTGCGGAAAAGCAGAACACGAAAAGGGGATACGCCAGCGCTTCCGAAAGTTTCCGCCGAAACTCCGCGCGCTTCTCATAATACTGCGAGAGCCGGGATAGTTCCTCCGGCAGCGTCCCCGAAAGTTCGCCCACAGCCAGCATGGACAGAAAAAAAGGCGGGAACGTCCCGCATGAAGCAAATGCCTCGGAAAGCGTGCGCCCGGATTCGATCATTTCCGCCGCTTCCGCAAGGGCTGCCCGCTCTGCCTTTTTCCCCTGTGCCTCCATCACTGCCAGTGTCTCCGTCACGGGAAGCCCCGCCGCGAGGAGGGCCGACCATTCCCGGCAGAACAGGGAGAGCGCCGCCGCCCCGTGGTACGGACGCCGGCGGATGAGACGCCGCTCTTCGCGAAGACGCATCACCGTGCACCCTTTCTCCCGGAGACGGAGCACCGCTTCCTTTTCACTTTCCGCCGCGATGACCGAAGAAAAGGGGCTGCCCCCTTCCCGAAAAGCCCGGTACCTGTATCGTTTCATCTGTCTTTTCCGCCCTATCCTTCCAGACTATCGAAGAGAGCTTTCTTCTCGCGGGGGGAGAGCCGCTCCCGCTCCGCAAGCCGCCCGGCGGCCTGCCTCATGGTGCGCATGCCTTTCGTCCCCATTTCCATATAACTCGCCAGCTGCTCATCCTTTCCGTCCCGGATGAGGCGGGACACGGCGGGAATATTCATTAATATCTCCCGGAGAAGGCAGGTCTTCTCTCCGTACCGCCAAAGTCTCTGCGCCGCCGCCGCGCGGAGAACGGAAGCGAGAAGAGCCCGCGTTTCCTTTTCTTTTTCCGGCGGAAACGCATGGACGATGCGCCCCGCCGCGCCCGCCGCCGAGGCATCGTGCATCGTAGCCAGCACGAGATGACCCGTTTCCGCCGCGGTAAGAGCCGCCGCGATGGTCTCTTCGTCGCGCATCTCCCCGATGACGATCACATCCGGGTCTTCCCGCAGCGCCTCCCGCACGCCGGAAGAAAAGGAAGCCGTGTCCCGCCCCGCTTCCCGCTGATGAATGAGCGCCGCGCCGCCGGTAAAGATATATTCCGCCGGATCTTCGATGGTGATGATGTGGAGAGGCTTTTCGGAAATGGCCCGCACGAGCCGCGCCAGAGCAGTGGTTTTGCCTGATCCCGTCGGCCCCGTCACGAGGATGAGGCCTGACGTCAGACCGGCGAGCTCTTCAAACCAATCTCCGTCAGGGTCGTTCGGAAGCTCTGCCAGGGACGGCAGCAGCCGCACCGCCGCCGAGATTTTTCCCGCCGCGCGGTACACATGGAGACGGCACCGCGTGCTTCCCAGAGAAAACGACCCGTCGCAGGCGCCCCGCTCCACAAGCTCCTCTCTCCTTTCCGGCGGCAGCCGGGAAATCAGCCACGGAAGCAGATCGCCCGCCGTTTCCCGGATGAGGCGCCCCCGCTCCCGTACAAAACAGAGTCCGCCCTCTTCCGCGTGGATATCCGTCGCCTCCGGATGGGCCGCCGCCACCGCGCGGAATTCTTCTTCTCCCGTCATAGTTCTTCCTCCGCTTCGCCCGCGACCCACGCCGCGTCTTCTTCCGTAATGCGCCCTTCTCCGGAGGCTTTTTCCGCCGCCTCGGCAAGCGTCGGCTGGCCCGTCTCTTTCATGCGCCGCAGAAGTTCCGCCGCCGGCCGCATATCATGGATGAGTGCCCGCTCTTCCGCGCCGATCCCGAGGAGCTCAAAAACGCCGGTCCGCCCGATTCTTCCCGTCCCGCCGCAGTCCGCGCATCCCGGCGCTGTAAAATAACCGTCCTTTTTCACCCGGCACGACGGGCATAGACGGCGCACGAGGCGCTGCGAAATGACGAGCGAAAGAGACGCCGCCGCCAGGTACGCGGGGATTCCCATGTCCATCAGGCGGAACGGCGCCTGCACGGCATTTCCCGTATGGAGCGACGACAGCACCAGGTGCCCGGTCAGCGCCGCGTGGACGGCGATCTCCGCCGTTTCCCTGTCGCGGATCTCTCCGACCATGATGATGTCCGGATCCTGCCGCACCAGCGACCGGAGACCGGACGCGAAAGTAAGGCCCGCCTTCTCATTCACGGCGACCTGCGTCACTCCTGCCAGACGGTACTCCACCGGATCTTCAATGGAAATGATATTCACCTCCGGCGTATTCAGAAGCTTCATCGCCGCATAGAGAGTGGATGTCTTCCCGGAACCGGTCGGTCCCGTGGTCAGGATCATCCCGCTCCGCCCGGAAAGGCTCTTCCGGAAAAGCGCTTCCTGCACGGGGAGCATGCCCAGCTCATTCCGCTCGATAAAAGGCACCATTCCCGACAGCAGGCGGATAACGATGGTCTCCCCGTAGAGAGAAGGAAGAACGGACAGGCGGAGATCATATTCTTCTCCGCCGCAGCGGAAAACGGCGCTCCCGTCCTGCGGAATCCGTGTCTCCGCTACATTCATCCTCCCCATGACTTTGCACCGCACAGCAAGTTTTTCCGCCATGGGAAGAGGCAGAGCATACCGTTCCTCCAATGCCCCGTCCCGGCGGAACCGCACGCGGACGCGCTCCCTGCCGGGTTCGATATGCACATCGCTCGCGCCTTCAGCCGCCGCCGTCCGGCATATCTCATTGACCGCCGTTTCCGCAGAAACAAAATACATCGTCTCCATGGCCGTTTCCCCGTTCTTCCGCTTCATTATGACCGCTCCGCCGCGCCGCCCGTTTCGGAATCGCCCCGGTACGCCCGGAAAACGATCGTAAAATCCAGGGCATTCCCGTTCCGGCGGATGTGCCGGACGTCCGCGGAGATCCATTCTTTTTCCATGACACTGTCGAGAAGGGCAAGAAGCTGGCGGTAGCTTCCCCTGCCGTCGAGCGTCATCTGAAGAATGCGTCCATGTTCCGTTTTCTCCGAAGGATCTTCGGATACTCCCGTGACCAGGACATCCCCTTTCGAGGAGCTCTCGGCAAGACCATAGAAATCCTCGTCCCGAAGCGCGGGAGATCGGCTTTCTTCCTGATTTGTTTCCGCCCATGCGGCAGCAGCGTCATTCCGCGCGCGGAGAGCCGCCGTTTCCTCTTCCGCTTTCGCTCCGGCCCGGAAAAGGACGGCCGCGGCGGAAAAGAGGAGCACCGCCGCGCCGCCGTAGAAAGCGGCGTACTTCCTTTTATTGATGAGATTCACAGGTTCTCCTTTCGCTTTTCACAGAAAATGGTGAACTCATAATAGGGAAGACCCGTCGCTTTTCGGACAGATTCCGTGCGGCAGTCCATCTGCCATGCCGCTTCGAGGCGGCTCCGAAGTTCCCCCACTCTGTTCCGCTCCGCCGCCGTGCCGGTGACGCGCGTTTTTCCGCCGTCTGTTTCGATCTCTTTCAAGGCGGTCCCCGGAGGAAGCGCTTCCGCGAGAGACAGGAGACGGCCCTCCCAGAGCGGATCCGCGTCGATAAACGCTTTCCTTTCTTTCTTTTCCGCTTCCTTTTCAGCACGCGCCTTCCGTTCCGCATCCATGGCCCGCCGCGCGCTTTCGAGAGAGACTGCCCGCGCTTCTTCCGCGATGAAATCTTTTCTCATCATGTACGCGTTCGCCCCGAGAACAATACACGCCGCAAAAAGAACGGCACAGGCGCCCTGCGCGGCGCGGAAAATCACCGTTTCTTTATGGAATGCGGTTTTTCTTGCGAGAACGATGGAAATTCCCGGTTTCTCCCTGATGCGGGCGCTCAGCGAGACCAGCGCTTCTTCCCGGCTTTCCGGTCCGCTTGGAAAGAAATGTTCCCGCGCCGCTCGCCACTCTTCTTCTCCGCAGTCGGCGAGCGGCACAGGCATACAGTCTGTCCCTTCTGAAAAAGACTGAAAATCCTCTCCTTCATCAAAAGAAAAATGAAGACGACTGCCGTCCGGTTCGACAGCAATGCATCCGTCCCTTCCCACAAGAAGGACAGGCCCCGCTTCCGTCGGAGGAACGGCCCGCAGGGAGATACCTTTCTTTTCCGCGGCTCCCGCCCACGGACGCAGGATCTCTTCCGGGCATCCCGCCGCGAACAGGCGGTATCCTTCCGGCGTATGACTGATCACGCTCCATCCTGAAAGATAAGGCCCCTTTCCCGGAAAGAGACGGTCTTCTTCCCACCGCATCGTCTCCGCCAGATCGGAAGCAGACATGTCGGGCAGGCGTTTTTCCGTGTACCGTGTTTCGGGAAGAGTAAGAAGGAGCATCATCTCTCCCCGAAATCCTTCTCCAACAGCGCGCGAAAGAAGACGGTCCGCTTCTTCTCCGTCTCCTTTTTCCCACGAATAAAAACGGGACACTTCATCTTTTATAAAAAGAAGACCTTCCTTTTCCGGCGCGCAGAAGATCCTCTGCTTTCCGCGAAAGATTACCATTTCCGACGCCCCGTTTCTTCCACCGTCACCTGCCGCTCCTCTCCTTCCTTCACAGAGACCGTGAGGCGTACGTAACGGAGAATACCCGCCGCTTCGCCTTTTGAAAGGATTTCTCCGTGCCGGCCGTCCTCTTCCGGTTTAAGGCGCACCGAGATATCTGCCCCTTCAGACGAAAAGAAATGATCGCCCGCGGCAAATCCATTCTTCCTCACGCAGGCGATCCCCCATACGGCGCCGCTTTCCGCGGCATACTGCGCGGCAAGCTCCGCGCCGGTCTTTTCCGACCGTCCGGCGGTGTGGGCCGCCGTGCTGCATATCCCGGCCAGCGCCGCCGAAAGGCCCGCCAGGATAAGCGCCATCCAGAGCGAGAGAAATCCTCTTTTCATGATCTCCTTTCAAGGCCGGCCCACGTCACCGGAACGGTTCTTCCAAGAGAAAATAATCGGAAAGAGGCAGCACAGCCGTCCGTATCTCCCGTGAAGCGCCGCTTCCCGGCATGACGAGCCGGAAATCCACCACGGCGAGCCCTTCGGGATATACGGTAAAATACGGCGCGCTGCCTTCTTCCGCCGTCCCGGAAGACGCGCTGCCGCCGGTAATCGGCTGAGAGCGGCCATTGTACAAGATCAGCTGCCACTGGCCGCCCTCAGCGGCAAAAGTATATTCTTCCTCTTTTCCGCTCTCCGAAAGGGCAGAAAACGTATACCGATTTCCCGTGCGCCCGCCGTCCGCAGGGTCTGTGCGGGCCAGAGACCAGCGGATGCCGTCTGCGATATAGAGGACGGCTGCGAGAGATTCTTCATCAGCGCGGAGCCTTTCCTCCGTATGGGCCGCCGCACCGGCAAGATGCGCCGCGCCCGGAAAGACCGCCGCCGCCAGACAGGCGGACAAAGCAAGCGCCAGCAGACCTTCCATCAGGAGAAATCCCCGACGCTTCATTCTTCCTTCTCCGGTCAGCGAACAAAATACAGTTGTGCGCCCGTCCTCTGCCCGCACCGTCACAGCCGCTTCTTTCATGAATATCCCTTCCACGGCGCGGACACTTTCCGATACGGATATGGTGTACCGCCGTCCGTTCCGGGTCATTTCCGACGCGACAGGAAGGGCCGCTCCAAAACGGGCATTGTACTTCATGATTTCCATAGCCTCTTCGCCGATCAGGGAAAGATCAGCCGCCTCTGCCGCCCGCTCCTCGCTCCGGGACGCTTCCGCCGCGGCGGACAGGGCCGCGCCGCCGAGGATGAGAATCAAACAAGCGGCAATCTCTGTCCAGATGAGAAGAAAGCCCTCTTTTTTCGCCGTCATGAGATGAAATCCTCTGCTCTCACTCTTCCCGTATACATGGCGACCGTGATCCGCCGTCCTTTCGTCCGCTTTTCATTAAAAAGAATAAAACTGTAATCACCGCTTCCCCCGGCAAAACCGTCTTTTTTAAAATTGATCTGCGCCGTGGTATTCATCACGATTCCTTTCGGCAGATATCCCGACGGCTTGATGCTGTACACACCGCGGACCGTAGAATACTTGACTCTTCCGCCGGACGGCGCGAAACGGACAGTGATCTCCTCGATTCCCCCTCCGGAAATAGCGGCCGTCCCGTTTTTCGCTTCCTGTTGCGCTGACCGGATCAGAGCGCACGCTTCCGCCGCCGCCAGGTCAAGCCGTTTTTCATCTTCCCATTCGGAATAAACAGGGACTGCCGATGCCGCGGCCAATGCAATGATCAGCGTCAACAGGAGCGCTTCCATGAGAAAGAAGCCCTGTCTATGACGCGAGCCAAAGATGCCAGAGCGCGTCTCCCCATCCATAAGCGATCCCTCCGGCGATGCACAGAAATGGCGCGAAAGGCAGACGGTCTTCTTTTTTCCGCTTTCCGGAGATCAGAACCCCCGCGCCCGCCAGTCCCCCCAGGACGAAAGCCGTCCACAGAAAAACGGCACAGCTTTCCGGAGACATCCAGAGCGCCGCAGCCGAAGCCAGAAGCCCGTCTCCTTCACCGGCGCAGCGGAAGCACCGCAGGCAAAGAAAAAAGAAAAATACCGCCGCCCCGGAAACGAGCGGCAGAAACGAACCGGATACAAAAAGCCGGACCGCTCCGAAAAGGCCCGCCGCCAGGCTCCAGCCGTCGGAAATATATCCGGTACGCCAGTCTTCCAGAGCCGCTCCCGCGAGAAGAGCCAGAAAAACAACGCCCTCAAAAAAAGAGATCGTCATCCTTCATCCTTTGTATTCGTACCGAACGACGAATACGTGACATCATTAAACGTATAGGTCACTTCACCGGTCGACGGATTCGGCTCCCCGTAAGAATCTCCATCCACCGGCGGCTTCGGTTCCGACCGGAGATATCCGCCGCTGCCGTCAGCCTGATCGCTCACGAGTTCGGAAAGACTGGAAGGATATTTTCCGTTTTTCGCATGATAGATCTCCACTGCCGAACCGATCACCGACAGATCCGACTGAATGCGCGCGATCCGCGCCTCGTCCGTAGCATCTACAAAGTTGGGCACCGCCGCTGCCGCAAGGATCCCGATGATCGCCACCACGATCATCAGCTCGATCAGAGTGAATCCCCTCCGCGCTTTTCTCCATATTCTTTTCATATTTCCTCCTTCCGCCCCAAAAAACATATATCTATTTTAGACCTGTTCATACCGCTGATGCATAATTACAATCTATTTTTTCTCTATACTTTTTACTCTTTTATCCGGTCTGAATAAAATAAAAAAAATCCGTATCTTATCTGACTAAAACAGATTTTTTCTTTTAATTTCTCATAATTTCTCTATTCTTTTTAACAAAAGAAAACGTTATTCACGCGTTTCAATAACAAAAATCCCTCTCTTTTATGTTATCTATGAAAATGTATTTAAAACAAAAATCATGTTTTTATGAAAAAGATTTTTTCTGTATGTTACTCATAAAGAAAAATTTTTCTGAAATTGACGTACTTTGTCGTAAAAAATACAAAAAATCTCCTTCTCCGACTGTCGCAAAAAGGAGATTTTTCAGATAGATTCACTGTCCTCTTTATCAGAATACCGCTCTGACAACAATTTGAAGCATCATGAGAAGAAACCCCGCATACGCGGCGCCGAAAACAAAAAGAACCGCATGCGGATGGCGCTCATAAAAACGGGCTGCCCGTTCTGTCCGCGCCCACGGCCTCAGCCGGGGAAATTTCCGGTACAATATTCCATTGACGGCGAAAATCAGGCAGATCATTAAAAATGCAAATTCCATACCGCGCCTCCCGAAAACATTCTGCTTTTATTGTAACAGAGCTCATGGAACGGCAGCGTTCTTTTCCCCAGGCCCTGTTTTTTCAGAAAGAAGACAATAACCGGCTCCCGTTTCTTTCGGAAAAAGAATTTGATAAAATAGAGGAGGTTATTCACAGAAAAACACACAGGCACTGAAGACTATTCACATCTGAAATCTTCCGTATTTTCTGAATAAATCAGAACTCTCTTAATTCTTATTCACTTTTATTCACAATTTGATTTTCTCATATTCACTTATCCTCCGGACGTCTTCGTTTCCGGCAGAAAGGATCCTTATGGACGTATTCACACTCTGGGAGCGCATCCTCGCTCACGTCAGACAGAACGACCCCCAATATTCCGCCATGTTTCTGAAAGAAATTTTCCCGGAATCTTTTCAGGGCGGAGTTTTTACTGCTGTCGTAAAAAAAGAATACATCGCCTCCTGGCTCCAGACGATGTATCTGAATAAAATGGAGTCCATCATCGCCAGAGAGACCGGCGCGCCCGCGCGGGTGCATATTCACTGTCTCTCCGCGGAAGCCGTTCCGGAACCGCAGCCCGCGGTCCCTTCTTCGTCTTTTGCCGTATCGGAAGAAAAGACTCCGTTTTCTTCTTCTGACAGCGCGCCTTTTCCTCCGGAAGATCCTTTTCCAAAAAACGCGCCCATTGATTTTTCCAGCATCCGCCCTCTTTCCGTAGGAGAGGCAAACCTTCCGAAGATCACCGATGTCATCGGCCCGGAAGGGAGCCTTTTCCCGGAAACGGAAAAAGAATCTCCCGAACCTGTGCCGACACAGGTCTATACGGAAACATTTGAAAATTTCGTCTACGGCACATGCAACGAAATGGCCTATCATTCCGCGCTGACCGTAGCGGAGATGGCGGCAAGGAAGAAATACGACGGTACTTTTAATCCTCTTTTCATTTACGGACCTTCCGGTCTGGGAAAGACCCATCTTCTCCGGGCTATTCAGAATTATCTCAAGAAAAATTCTCCGTCTTCCAATGTCATATTCATGACGACGGAAGATTTTGTAAATGAACTGATCGCGGCGATCAAAAGCTCTTCTCAGGAAAAATTCCGCAAAAAATACCGTACCGTCGATATGCTTCTTCTGGACGACGTACAGTTTTTCAGCGGGAAAGATTCTTCGGCATATGAATTATTCAATACTTTTAATATGCTCTTTGATAACCACAAAAATATCGTCATGACAAGCGATACCACGCCGAGCAATATCAAGGATCTGGAAGATCGTCTGAAATCGCGCCTGTCAAACGGATTCGTCGTGCAGATCATGCCTCCGGATTTCGAGATTTGCGCAGCCATCCTGGAGCGGCGCACAGAGCAGGACGGCATCGACATGCCGAAAGAGGTGATCGAATTTATCGCGAGCCACGTTCACACGAATGTCCGTGTCCTCGAAGGCGCCTACAACAGCGTAAAAGCCTACTGCAGCCTGCAGCGCCTGCCTTTTACGAAAGAAAACGCGAAGGCCGCTCTTGAAAGCAGTGAATACATCCAGCCGGAAGCCGATCTTTCCACAGACCGCGTCATTGACACGGTGTGCCGTTTCTACGGCGTATCCCGCCAGAAAATACTCGGAACGGGCCGTCCGAAAGACATCGTCTTCCCGCGGCAGATGGCCATGTACCTGTGCCGCACGGTTCTTTCCGAATCTTTCCAGTCCATCGCGGATATTTTTCACAAGAAAGACCATACCTCGGTCATCCATGCATGCAATAAGATGCAGAAATATATAGATACTGACGCAGCTTCCAAAAAAGCGCTCGCCGAACTTACCGGCCTGTTAAAAAAACAGTGATTTTGCCGGTGAAAATCATGTGAATATCCCGGCAGCTGAAAAAAATGTGAATACTGTGAATAAGAAAACCTCCGTTTTCACAAAGTTATTCCCGCGGAAAAAGTGCGGAAATACGGGAAATCCACAGAGTTATTCACTTATTCACATATCCCTACAGCTGCTTCTTCTACTTATCTCATTTTCAGTATCAGCCAAGGAGGAATCCCATGAAAGTCATCTTCAAAAAAGAGGATCTGGTCAAGGCCCTCGACATTGTGCAGAGAGCTGCGCAGAATAAAGTGACATCCAACACCAATAACGGTATTTATATCAAAGCTGCCGGCAGCACAGCGGAATTTCAGGCCAACGATTATTCCATCGCCATCAAAACTTCCTGCTCCGCATCCGTTGAAGAAGAAGGCGACATCGTGACAGCATCGCCGCAGCTGCCGGTCATGATCCGCCTGCTTCCGGGAAGCGAAGTCATTATGGAACAGAAAAAAGGGGAAGGATTTGTCACATTCCGCTCGGAACGGGCAGTGTATCATTTTCCCATCAGAAATCCCGACGATTTCCCCATGGTGGAAGTGATGGAAAATGCGGACGGCGCTTCCGTGAAGGCAAAGGTGCTGTCGGAAATGGTCAATCTTACGCAGTACGCCGCCGCGACAGACCGGCAAAAGCCTTTCTTTACGGGCATTCTCTTTGAGATTCGGGGAAATTCTTTCGCTATGGCTGCCACAAACACGCACCGCCTCGCCGCGAAGGAATCCACGCTGGAAGAAGACGCGACCGCTCCGGGCCGTATGATCGTTCCGGCTCAGGTCATGACGGAAGTGGTGCGCATGCTTCCGCAGGGAGAAGACGACGTGGTGCGCATGACCTGGGCAAAGAGCCACATCGCTTTTACGTTCGGGGACACTTACTTTATTTCTACGTTGATCAGCGGAGAATATCCCGATTATCACCGCGTCATCCCGCAGCGCTTTGACACGACGGCCGTGCTCAATCTGAAAGCGTTCCGCGATGCCGTAAGCATGGTCGCACCGATTTCCCGCGATATGAGCTATAAGACGATCAATTTTAATTTTTCCGACGGCATGCTGGACATTTACGAAGAGGATAAGGCCATCGGGTCGTCCCGCACGTCCATTCCGGCGCAAATCGAAGGCGATCCCATTCATATCGTTTTCAATTGCTTCTATGTGGAAGACATCCTGAAGCACTCCGGCGGGGAAACGGTGACGCTCCATCTCATGAAGAACGGCCCCATGCTGGTGGAGCAGGAGGAAGACAAGACCTATCAGTATGTGGTGACGCCCATGAGAGGACGCTGATGATGAAGAAAATCTATATACACACGGACTATATTCAGCTCGATCAGGCGCTGAAAAAAGAAGGAATCATATCGACGGGCGGCGAGATCGCGCCGTACCTGGAAATGCACCGGGTCCTTCTTTCTGGCGCGCCGGTCCGCGAGAAGAGAAAAAAACTCCGTCCCGGCGATGTGCTTTCTCTGGACGGGGATGACTATCTCATCGAGCGGGAAAAATGAAGATTTCTTTGCTGAGGCTCATTCATTTCCGCAATCAGCGGGACAGCGAGTACGAGCCGGGAGAAGAGCTGACGGTCTTCACGGGAAGAAACGGAGCAGGCAAGACGAATCTCATAGAAGCGGTGTATTTCGCTTCTGTGGGAAAATCGTTCCGCACGTTCCGCAATGAAGATTTGATCCAGTTTGGCGAAGAAGAGGGGACGATCCTTCTGGATTTTACGCTCCGCGGCGTGACGCACCGGATCAAGGCGCGGCTGTCCAGAAAAGAAGGACCTCGCTTCTTTATGAATGAAACGAAGCTCCGCCGGAAAGATCTGCTCGGCACGTTTCGGACGGTGCTTTTCACACCTGATGAAATGCAGCTCATCAAGGGAGCGCCTCAGGAAAGACGGCGTTTTATCGATCTGGAAGTGTCGCAGGTCAGCCCCCGCTATTATGAAGAACTTCTCCGGTACAGCCGGGCGGTGGCCCAGAGAAACTCGGCGCTCCGGCAGGCGCAGATCCGCGGTGAAAAGGCGGATATCGACATGTGGGACATGCAGATCGCTTCTGGCGCGGCGTACCTTGTGAAGAAACGCTTCGAAGCGGCGGCGCGGATGAATGAGCTTCTGAAAGAGACGGAGAAAGCTCTCACCGGCGGAAAAGAAGCGCTCTCCATCCGGTATCTGGCTTCCGGCGGCGCGGAAGAGCCGCCTACGGAGAGCTGGTACTTGGAAAAACTTGCCGAAGGGCGCGGCGAAGATGAGCGGCTGTGCCGCACGTCCGTCGGCCCGCACCGGGACGATCTGTTGTTTGAGCTGGACGGGCGGGATATTTCCCGCTTCGGCTCGCAGGGACAGCAGCGCACGGCAGTTCTGGCCATGAAACTGGCAGAAGCGGAATTCATCCGCCGGGAAACGGAAGAATATCCGGTGCTTCTGCTGGACGATATGGGAAGTGAGCTCGACCGCCAGCGGAGAGAAGCGCTCTTTGCCTGGATCAGGGCGGGAAAGGTGCAGACCCTGGTCACCGCGGCGGAGGAAAGCGGAGAAACAGGAAAGATCATTTCTGTGGAAAATTGAATGTTTCACGTGAAACGGGAAGGAAGGAGCTTTGAAGAGAGCGGGAAAACTCGGCGGCCCGGCGGAAGAGATCGGCGGGATCCTCGAAGGAAATGAAGCCTTTCAGTTCTGGCTCTTCCGGCAGAAATGGAAAGAGATCGTCGGCGATGTTCTGGCGGAAGAGTCCTATATCGGCCGTCAGGAAGGAGACACGATCTACATCTGCTGTACCAATTCCGTATGGATGCAGGAGCTCATGATGAACCGGGCGGAGATCCTCCGGCGTATTCAGGAAGATCCCTTTGGAAAGCGGTTCAGAAACATCCGGATCCAGCAGGGGCCGAGACAGCGGAGAGAAGCGGGAAAGACTACGGCGGACGGCCTTGAAAAATATTACGGCAGGGACAGCCGGCTTCGGAACGCGCCGATTTCCGAAAAAGACGAGGCGTGGATACGGAGCTGGACGGAGGCCAATGTGGAGAAAGCAGAACTGCGCCCGCTCATCGCGGACATGATGAGAAACGCTCTCCGTCTCCAGCGGGCGGAGAGAGCGGAGGGATGGCATTCCTGCGAGCGGTGCGGCTCTCTCTGTCCGAAAGAAGACCGTCTCTGCGGGAGATGCCGCATTGAAGAAGAGAGCCTCGTGCGGAGCCGTCTGATCCTTCTTCTTCAGCAGAGGCCGGAGCTCCTCTATGAAGACGCGCGCCGCGCGGTGCCCTGCACATGGGGGCAGTTTTCCGCGGCGCGGGATATGCTCATGAGCCGCTACAGGGAAAATTACGCCGCTGGATGCGGCACGGAAGAAGAAAAGCGCCGTCTTCTTTCCCTTCTCATTCATAAGCCTTTTTATGAGATTACGGCGGAAGAAGCGGAAAAGACGCTGTCCGCGCTTCCGCGGAGAAAATACGTCCGGAAGGACGGTATGCGGAGGAAATAAGAATGAAAGACAGAATTGATACGGAAGCCTACCGCGTGAAAAAAGGCGTGAAGATTCACCTGAAAGAGTGGCCGACCCGGTGTGATCAGGAGATTGAAAAAGGTTTTGTGAAAGAAACGCTTTTTCCGGAGGTACTGTCGGAGATGGTGGAGCTGCAGGAAAAGCTGTATGCGGAGAACCGCCGGGGGCTCATCGTCGTCCTTCAGGCCATGGACGCGGCGGGAAAAGACGGCGCGGTGAATCATGTCTTTTCCCGTCTGAATCCGTCCGGCGTGAGGGTGGCCGCTTTCAAGCAGCCTTCGGCGGAAGAAAAAGATCACGATTACATGTGGCGCATCAATAAAGCGCTTCCCGCGCGCGGGGAGATCGGCATATTCAACCGCTCTCATTACGAAGATGTCATCGTGACCCGCGTTCATGGGATGCTGAAAAATATGGATCTTCCGAAAGAATTTGTAGACCGGGAGATTTGGGAAGAACGGTATGAACAGATCAGAAACTGGGAAAAGTATCTGACGCAGAACGGGTTCGAAATCATAAAGATCTTTCTTCATGTATCTAAAGAAGAACAGCGGAAACGCCTTGTCGACCGGATCATCAATAAGCAGAAAAACTGGAAATTTTCTCTTTCCGATATTACGGAAAGGCAGTACTGGGACAAGTATCAGGATATCTACGAAGAGATCTTTGAAGAAACATCGACGGACCGTGCGCCGTGGTACATCATTCCGGCGGATAATAAATGGTATACCCGCTGTGTGATTGCTCTCATCGTCCGGGATACTCTGCGCCGGATGGATCCGAAGTTTCCTGCTCTTCCTCCGGAAGCGGAAGAAAAGCTGGAACAGTTCAAAAAGCTCATTCAGCGTATTGATCCGAAAGAAATCGAGAAGATGAAGAAAGCGCTGGAATAAAAAAGAAAGCTCCGAAAGGGGCTTTTTGTTTTATGTAAGATAAGCATAGGATTTAATAAAAAACTCAAGAAAAAAGAACAAAAAAGAATTAAAATAAAAAGAGAGATGCTGACTCTCAAAATTCTACGAGGGGGAATGTGAATGGATAAAGCAGGAGAAATCAATATCGAACGGTATAAAGCGGAACCGGGGAAAGTCATCCATCTGAAAGACCGCGCCACCAGCTGCGATGTGGATATCGATAAAGAAAAGGTAAAGATGGAATATTTTCCGCAGATTCTCGAAGACCTGTCCCTGCTCCAGGCGAAGCTCTACGCGCAGAGCACCTATGGTCTCGTGGTGGTCATGCAGGCCATGGATGCCGCCGGGAAGGACAGCAATATCCGCCACGTATTTTCCCATCTCGACCCGAACGGGATCAAAGTCATTTCCTTCAAAGCGCCTACGAGCGAGGAAAAAGACCATGACTATATGTGGCGCATCAACCGCGCTCTGCCGCGGCGCGGGGAGATCGGCGTATTCAACCGGTCTCATTATGAAGATGTGGTCATCACCCGCGTGCACGACCTCATCGCCAATGACAAGATCCCGAAAAATCTGGTCAATAAAGATCTCTGGGATACCCGGTACCGTCAGATCAACGACTGGGAAAGATATCTTTTTGAAAACGGATTCCCGGTGGTGAAGATATTCCTTCATGTATCGAAAGACGAGCAGCGGAACCGCCTGGCGGAGCGCATCCTGAATAAGAAGAAAAACTGGAAATTTTCCATGGCGGATATCAATGAGCGCCGCTACTGGGACAAGTACCAGGATCTCTACAGCGAAATGATCACCGCGACTTCCAAGAAAAACGCGCCGTGGTACATCGTTCCGGCGGACAATAAGTGGTATACCCGCTTTGTGATCGCCCAGATCGTAGTAAAGACGCTGGAAAAGATCTCTCCGAAATTCCCGGAAATGTCGAAAGAAGTGAAGGCACAGCTGGAAGAATTCCGGAGGCTCATCGAGAGCGGCAATGTCAATATGATCGAAGAAATGCAGGACGTGCTGTCCGGCAGCAAAAAATGAGTATAAAAAAACGCCCTTTTTAAGGGGCGTTTTTTGTTTACATTCTGAGAGGCGGATGAAAAGTTCAGTACCACCGGATCATGGGCAGATCATCATTTGCTCCTTTTGACAGGAGAATCTGATGGACATCGATACGACCTACATGAAAAGCGGCGGCGCATCCCGCCAGATAGAGCTCCCACATGCGTGTGAAAGGCACTCCCTTCATGAGGATGATCTCCTTCTGACGGGCTTTAAAGTTTTTATACCACAGAAGAAGCGTTTTTTCATAATTGCGGCGCAGGCTTTCCACATCGAGGACATGAAATCCGCACTGAACGGCAAGGAGGATGATCTCGCCCAGCGTGGGAAGCGTACCGCCGGGAAAAATATACTTCTGTATCCACGGATTGCTGCTCTCCGCCGTTTTGCCGTCGCTGAAGTGGAGCAGAAAGAGCCCGCCTTGTTTGAGAAGGGACGCGGCGGTCTGCATGTAGAGCGGATAATTTTCACGGCCCACATGCTCCAGCATGCCCACGCTGACCAGGCGGTCGTAGACGCGGCCTTCTTTCGTCAGTTCCCGGTAATCCAGAAGACTGATGGAAAGGCGTCCGGCAAGGCCCTCGTTCAGAATGCGGCTGTCTCCTTCTGTTTTTTGCTGTCTGCTCAAAGTGCATCCCCGGCCGTTCACGCCGTACCACCGGGCGGCTTCCAGAAGAAGAAAGCCCCAGCCGCATCCGATATCGAGGAGAGATAAGCCTTTGCTGAGAAAGAGCTTCTGAAGGATATAGTGAACTTTATTGCGCTGCGCTTCTTCCAGAGAGTCATTGTCATGTTTGAAATACGCACAGGAATAACTCATGGTCGGATCGAGCCAGAGGCGGTAGAAATCAGTGTCCAGGTCATAGTGAGCAGAGATCTGTCCATATTGAGCCGTTTCTGTATGAGATTGTTTTAAAAGGCCGTGAAGAGCGGAACGATTCAGCGCCAGCTTGTCTGTCTGAGAGAGAAGAGCACAGAGCGCTGTGAAGAGATCGCCTTCAATTATCAGATTGCCCCGCATATGGGCTTCGCTGAGAGCGAGCGTCGTGGAAGTCAGAAGTTTTTTTGGGAAATGCTGTTCTGGAAGGTCACGGAAAACTGAGGCTCTCCTTTTCCGATGAGCCAGGTCTTTCCATGCAGCGTGACCGTAAAACAGGAATTGTCCAGTCTTTTCAGATAGGAGATCAGAAAAGAATCAGTAAGTGTCATGGAAACACCTCATTTCTTAATGCGCGGAATCATAGAAAAAGCAGGTATAAAAAGCCGCAGCGGACTTTTTATCCTGCCATAGAGTATAGAAGGAGACCATTTGACCTTCTAAGAGCAATGTATTGTCTGTGTATGCTATAGGCGTATTTTTTAAGCCATTATAATTGATTTGTTATACTTTCATGAGTTTTTCATTTTTGCGTTTTTACGGACAGAAATCCCGCTGCGAGAACTGCCGCGGAGACCGCGAGACCGGCGAAGAGAGGATTGACGGAAAAGACAGGGAAGAAAGTGAGAAGGAGAGAGACGGCCGTGGAAAGGAGCATCGACGCGAGGGCCCAGCTTTTCGGAATGAGACCGGGGCGGAAGATGGCGAGCGACAGGGGAAGAAATATGCCGCCGCCGCGGAGCGCCATGGAGAGATAGTTCCAGAAGAGCACCTGCGAGCCGGCATTTGCCGCGGAAACAAGGCTGGCCGCAATGAGAACGACGAGAACGGCGCCTTTTGTGATGCGGAGGAGCATCTTGTCGTTTTTGATGTGAAAGATCTCACCGGCCATATCCCTGGCGATCATGGTGCCGATGCCGAGAGAGAGTCCGCCGATGGAGCCGATGAGGGAGAGGAGAATGCCGCCGAGGGCGATCCCTGCGAGCCACTCGCTCTCATGGGAGATGAGGTACGACGGAAGGACGAGGACGGGGAGTACGTTCGGATCAAAAGCGCGCATGTACATCCCGATGGCGACAGATGGAAGGCCTACGGGAATGGTGACCGCCGCGGCGGTAAAACATCCCGCGGCGGCTTCCCACGGCGTGGCTGCGGAGAACACCGCCTGCACGTAGGTCTGTGTGCAGAGGACGCCTACCACCACAGAGAAAAGACTGGCCAGGGCCGTATCCGTACCGGCGCCGAAAAGGGAGAGCCACGGCGTATCCGGAAAGACCGCTGAAAAGTCATTCATCGAGAGGAGACCGCGGAAAGCGGAGAAACCTGCCGCGAAGAGAGCGAAAAAGATGATGCCCATCTTCAGAATGCCGCCTATGCCGGCGCTCTTCATGCCTCCGAAAAAAGTGTAGCCCATGACAAGGACGGCGAGGATCGCTGCTGCTGCCGCGTGGGAAACGCCGAAGAAGGCGGACAGGATCTGGATGCCGGGGAGCGTGCTCGCCACGACGGAAAAGAACATGCCTGCCGATGCGATGAGGGAAGAGGCTTCTTCCGCCCGCGTGCCGTAATGGGCGGCGAGAAATTCGGGGATCGTCGCAAGACCCGTGCCGCGGAGCCGGCTGGCGTAAAAGAGACCCATGATGATGAAGGCGATGCCGGAGCCGAGGGTGAACCACCAGGCGGAGAGGCCGCAGGTATAGGCGAGCTGCGCCGTGCCCACCGTGGCGCCTCCGCCGACGATGGTTCCCGCGATGGAGCCGGCGATCATCGGCACCCCTGCGGACCGGCCGCCCAGGGCGTATCCTTCGGAAGAGCGCACGGACCGCGCCGCGCAGAGCCCCGCCGCGATGACGGAAAAGACTGTAGCAAGCATGACGGCGATGTGAAAAACAGAAAGATTCATGAGGCCCTCCTTTCCCGGCTGGAAAATATTTCTTATGCTATTGTAACAATAAAGAAAGGGCTTTAATAGAAAAACGGAGCGTATCCGCAAAAAAATATAAAAAACATACGGTGTTTTTCTGATGCGCGGCGCCAAAAAGAAAAAGCGTTTTTTATGGACGCCGCGTGGGAAAAGAGGTATCTCCGCATTTGCTGTTTCACGTGAAACAGGCAAATGCTGCGGGGAGAAAAATTTCTGCTTTATGTTATAATAAAAGCAGTGCACGAAAGGAGGAGTCTATGGGTTTCGTCATCAGCGTGATCAATCAAAAAGGAGGCGTCGGAAAGACCACCACGGCGGTCAATCTTGCCGCGTACCTGGCGGAAGAAGGACACCGGACACTTCTCATCGACGAAGACGCGCAGGGAAATGCCACGAGCGGCCTCACCATGGATTCTTCCCGGTATGAAAAGGCTCTTTATGATGTGCTCATCGGCGGTCTTCCCGCAAAGGAAGCCGTATACCGCACGAAGTGGAAGCGTCTTTTTCTGCTGCCTGCGTCCATCGATCTGGCGGGCGCGGAGATCGAGATGGCCAATATGGAGGACTGGGAGCGCCTGCTCTCCCGCGCGGTGAAAGGGCTCCGGGAGGATTTTGATTTCATCATCATAGACTGCCCGCCTTCGCTCGGCCTGATGACGGTGAATGCTCTTACCGCCGCCGATGCGGTCATCATTCCCATTCAGGCGGAATTTTACGCGCTGGAAGGGCTCTCACAGCTCGTGAAGACCGTCAATATCGTAAAAAAACGCCTCAATCCGGAGCTGGAGATTCTGGGCATCCTCCTCACCATGTTCGACGGGCGGACGAATCTGGCGCAGCAGGTGGAAGAGGAAGTCAAGAGTTATTTTGGGAAGAAAGTCTTCCGCACGGTCATCCCCCGGGCGGTGAAGCTCTCCGAGGCGCCGTCGTTCGGCGAGCCCATCTCGGCATATGCGCCGAAATCTAAAGGCGCCGCGGCTTATAAGAGTTTTTGTCAGGAGGTATTGAAGCGTGTCTAAAGGAAGAAAGCTGGGCCGCGGACTGGGCGCGCTCCTTTCCGACGGGCCGGCGGAGCAGGAAAGGGAAGCGCCGGTCTCGGCCATCGTCCCGAATCCCGGACAGCCGCGCCGCGTCTTCGGCGAGGAGGCCCTTTCGGAATTGGCGGATTCCATCCGGGCCCACGGCGTGGTGCAGCCGCTCATCGTGAGGGAACTGGCGAAGGGAAAATATGAGCTCATCGCAGGTGAGCGCCGTCTCCGCGCGGCGAAATTGGCCGGTCTCGACAGGGTGCCTGTCCTTGTAAAAGACTATGATGAAGAACAGTCCGCGGAGATTGCCCTCATCGAGAACCTTCAGCGGGAGGATCTGAATCCCGCCGAGGAAGGGGAAGCCTATCGGAGTCTCATGAAGAAATACGGCTATACCCAGGAACGCCTCGCGGAAGCGGTGGGGAAGAGCCGTCCCTATGTGGCGAATATGCTCCGCCTTGCCGGTCTGCCGAAAGAAGTGCTGGAAAAGCTCGCTTCCGGCGCGCTGACCGTGGGGCAGGTGCGTCCTCTGCTGGGACTGGCTTCTCAGGAAGAACAGACGGCTCTCGCGCGGCGCATTGAAAAAGAAAATCTCAGCGCCCGTCAGGCGGAAGCTCTCGCCGCGGCGGCCAAGGCAAGGAAAAAAGCGCCTTCCGGAAAACGGGATCCGGCGGAAGCGTATTTTAAAAAGATAGAAAATGACTTGAAACTGTCCCTCGGCATGGGGGTGCGCATTAAAAACGGAAAAGGAAAAAACAGCTGCCGCGGTTCCGTGGTGATCGATTACGGGAGCGAGGAAGAATTTCAGCGGCTCGTGGATTTCCTGAAGAATGGGGAATAAGATGCAGACAGGAATCATCATTTATGCGGTCATGGGACTCATGTTCGTGCTCATTATCCTGCTGGCGGCCATGGTGCTCCAGCTCCGGGCGAAAGTGAGCGCCCTGCAGAACCGGTACCGTTATTTCATGACAGGAGAGAAAGGCGAAAGTCTGGAAAGACAGCTCGCCGCGGAAGTGACGGAGCTCCGTGAAATGACCCGTTCCGGGGAAGATATGCTTCACCAGCATGAGCTTTTGTCAAATATGCAGATCCGATCTTTTCAGCGGATCGGCCTCGTCAAATATGATGCGTTTGACGATTCCGGAGATCATCTGTCTTTCTCCCTGACGCTCCTTGACGGGGAGAATAACGGATTTGTCCTGTCCTCTCTTGTAGGGCGGGAGACGTCCCGTATTTATGCGAAACAGGTCGTCAACGGACTCTGCCGTGACTCCATCTCTTCCGAAGAAGCGGACAGCATCAATATGGCTCTCGCCTACGAGCAGCCCCGGCGCACGGCGACAAAGCCGGAGGACGGTCCGGCGGAATCAGAATCATATAAAAAAGGAGCCTGACGGCTTCCTTTCCGTAAAGAAGGTGAATGGATGGAGAGATTTGAAAATAAGGAAACAGGGCATGTGGAATTCCGTTTCACCGGCGGAGAATTTATAAAAGTCAAGCGCATCCTGGCGGCGCTGGCGGCCTGCTTCTGCGTCGGCGCGGGGCTCACATGCTATTCTGTCTGGTCCATGTCGTCTCTTCGGGCGGAGAACGAACTCTACAGAAATCAGCTCCGCATGGCGGAGGAAAAGATGGAATCCCTCGATCAGAAGATCGATAATGTGGAAAAGATCAGCCGCGAAGTGGAGAGCATGGTCACAGGCAATGTGGGCAATGCGAAGAACGGCGTGGGCGGTGCGTCCACCGTGCCGGACAGGGCGAAAAACATCGCGGTAAAAACGGTGAAAGATCCGGGAGACCTTCTGGCCAGGCTCGTCCGCATGGATGAAAAGCTCACGGAAGAGCTGCGCCGCATCATCAGCCTCCGGTCCGATCTGCTCACGAGGAGTTTTTCCGCGCAGATGATTCATCAAGCCTTTGAAACGCTCACTCCGAATATGTGGCCTGTGTACGGCGAAGTATCGAGCGGGTTCGGCTGGCGGGAAAGTCCGGAAAATATCGGCTCTTCCTATCATGAAGGCATCGATATCGCTACGGATTACAATGTTCCCGTAAAAGTCACCGCCGACGGCGTGGTGACCCGTACGGGATGGGAAGACGGCTACGGCTACCTGGTGGAAGTGCGCCATGCCAACGGCATCGTCACGCGGTACGGCCATAATTCGGCCATCGTCACTACGGAAGGACAGCAGGTGCGCGCCGGAGATACGGTGGCCCTGGCGGGAAGCACGGGAAACAGCACGGGGCCGCATACTCATTATGAAGTGCGGGTGAACGGCACCGCCGTCGATCCGATGCTGTTTTTGAAATAAAATAGAGAAAAGACCCTGCGGGGTCTTTTTTGTTTCCCGTGAAACATTCCCCGGTTTTTCCTTTGTGCTACAATAAAATAAAAAAAATTAAAGGAGACATACGATGACAGCTGGAGAAAAGCTCTATATGGAAGGACATCTGGAAGAAGCGCTGCCGATGCTCCGCGGGGAAGCGAAAGAAGGCGACAGCCGGGCGTGGTTTTTCCTCGGACTGGCCGCCCTTTACGGGATCGGTGATGAAAGGGAGAATCCCGCGGAAGGGGCGGCGCGGTTCAGAAAGGGGAGCGCCGGAGACAGTCTGTGTCTTCTTTTTTCCGCGTTCTTTCTTCCGGAAGGCGCCGTTTCCGCGGAAGGACTTCGGAAAGCGTTTCTTTCGGCGGAGGGCGGTGAAGACGGTCCGGCGGGACTTTTCGCCGCGGCGTGCATCCTTCGGAGCGGCCTTTCCGGAGCGGCGGAAGCGGACCTGGAAAAAAGCCGGGCGCTTTTTGAACAAGCCGCGGCGGCCGGATTCTGGCAGGCCGAATATGAATTGGGGCTTTCTCTGCTGAATGAAAATGAAGAAGCGGACAAAGTCAGGGGCGCGGCTCTCATGAAAAGCGCTGCCGATAAAGGAGCGGGCATCGCGGAATACCGGATGGGATTCTGCTGCATCGCCGGTATCGGCATGGAGAAAAATCCCTCCCTCGGCGCGTCGTATTACCGCCGGGCGTGGAAACACGGCTGCGCGAAAGCGGCGGTAGAACTGGGCGTATTTTATGAATCCGGTGTGTACGTAAAGAAAGACGAGAAGAAAGCGGGTCTGCTCTACAAAAAGGCTGCGGAAGCAGGCGATGCGGAAGGAAAAGCTCATTGGGGAGATTTTCTCGCTGACGGACGCGGGGGAAAAAAGGATAAAAAAGGCGCGGAGAAGCTCTGGAGAGAGGCGGCCCGCGCGGGAAGCGCCTACGCCGTTCTCCGCCTCGGCGAAGAAGCTTTCAACGGCGGCGAGGAAGGCGAAGCTTTCAGGTACTTCCTGGAATCGGCGCGGATGGGACTCCCGGCGGCGCAGTATCTCACGGGAATCTGCCTGATCGGCGGCAGAGGCACAGAGAAAAATGAAGGAGCCGGCGCGGAATGGCTCCGCCGGGCCGCCCGGGGCGGCAGCCGGGAAGCGGCGGACTGGCTGATGAAAGCGGGTCTTCTGTGATGGAAAAAGAAGAGAGAGAAAAAAAACTGGGCGAAGCGAAAGCGCTCTACCTCCGGTGCCGCCTGGATGAAGCGTTTTCCCTTTTTGAAAAGCTCGCCCGCCATGGCAGCGGGGAGGCCATGTACTTCCTCGGCGAATATTACACGCAGGGATACGGCCACATCAGGAGGGATGAGAAAAAAGGCGCTCTCTGGAGAAAGCGCGGCGCAGCGGCGGGAAGCATTCTCGCCATGCTGAATACGGCTTATGACCTGCCTGCTGACGCGCCCGCCCGATACCGCCTGCCGCGGGAGCTCTTCCCGGATATTCTCAGCCTGTGCCGGGCAGGGGATATTTTCGCGCAGAATGAGATCCCCGACCTGTATCTTTACGGCATCGGAACGGAGAAAAATGTGGAAGAAGCCATCCGCTGGCTCAAGACGGCGGCGGATCGGGGATTCTGGCGGCCCATGAACAAGCTCGGCGAGATCTACTGGTACGGCGAAGATGTGGAGCGGGACGAGGAAGAAGCCGTCCGGTGGTTCCGGAAGGCAAGCGCCATGGGCTACGGCGACGCGGAACTCAATCTGGGCATGTGCTGGTACAGCGGGACAAAGAAAGACTATGAAAAAGCGGCATCTCTTTTTCGTCGGGCTTTTGCCCACGGCGCTCTTTTCGCGGGAGACGCGGCGAACATGATGGGGCTCATGCACCTCGAAGGAAACGGTGTGGCAAAAGACCGGCGGGCCGCTTTCGAATGGATGAAGCGCGCCGCCGAATATGATTCCGTCGTCGGGATGAACCATCTGGCCGTCATGTATGAGAGCGGCATCGGCACTCCGGCAGATGAGGGAAAGGCGGAATATTGGTGCCGCCGCGCCGCTGACAGGGGCCATGCGGAAGCGGCGTGCCAATACGGCATCTACCAGCGGGAAAAAGGGCATGCAAAGGCGGCCATGCGCTATTTCCGGCAGTCTGCGGAAAAAGGAAACGCCCGCGGCCAGACGTGGCTCGCTTCGTGCTATCTTTACGGGATCGGCACAAAAGAAGACCGGGAGGAAGCGCGAAAATGGCTGGAGAAAGCCGCCGCGCAGCGCGATGAGGCGGCGATCAAACTGTTAAAGGAAGATATGGGCATCGAATACAAAGGGCCCTTCGATACGTAAAGAGACCGCGGGGAGACCTGCGGCCTTTTGATTTCAGAAAGGAAAAACAATGGAAAAAGAAACGCGCTGTCCCTGGTGTCTGTCTGACCCGCTTCTCCGGGACTATCACGACCGGCGGTGGGGCCGTCCCGAACACGGAGATCGGGAACTTTTCGCGCAGCTCGTGCTGGAATGCTTCTCTGTGGGGCTTTCATGGCGGCTCATCCTTCATAAAGAAGAAGCGCTCCGCCGGGCCTGCGGCGGGCTCGATCCGGAGATCTGCGCTCTGTACGGGCCGGAAAAGGAAGAAGAGCTCCTGCGCACGCCGGGGATCATTCATCACCGCGGCAAGATCAGAAGCATCGGGGAAAATGCCAGGGCTTTTCTGGAGGTGCGGAAAGAATGGGGCAGCTTCGACGCCTACCTGTGGCACTGGACAGAGGGAAAGCCCGTCGTCCGCAGGCCGGAGACGCTGGATGATATTCCCGCGGAGGATGAGCTTTCGAGGAAGGTCAGCAGAGACATGAAAAAACGGGGGTTCCGGTATCTCGGCCCCGTCACGGTCTATTCCTATATGCAGGGCGTGGGTCTTATCAACGATCATCTCCTGTCCTGCCCGTACAAATGAAGCGGCGAGAGCCGCTTTTTTCATATGCATTTTTCTTTCTGCCGCCGGAAACTCCGCAGAAAAGAATTTTTTGCTGCTGTCTCTTCAGTTCTTGTGGAAAAGAAAAAGTTTTTCACAAAGTTATCCACAAAATGTTGATAACTCTGTAAAAAATCAGTGGATAAGCACATTCATTTTTTTCTCTGCTGCCCGAACACATAAAAAGACCTCCGGATATGTCCGAAGGTCCCGCGGGCTTTGCTCTCACAGTGAGCGGCCCAGTTCATAGGCTTCTTTCATGTAAGGGGAAGCGGCGGTCATGGCGGGCGTGCCGCATCCTTTTCCGAGGATCATGCCCTGATCCCGGAAGGAAAGGTAACGGACCAGGGTCCGGTATTGGGCGGTGAGGGCATCGAACGTCCAGCTGTCACCGTTCCACGCGGCGGCGATGAGAGCGGAGCGCATCCTTTTTGCCGTAAGACTGCTGTTAAAGGCGCAGAAGCGGTCCACCGCCGCTTTCAGCTGGGCGGACATGCCGTAATAGTAGAGCGGCGTCACGAAGACGAGCATGTCGGAAGAGAGAATCTTTTCGCGGAGCGGTTCCATGTCGTCTTTCTGGACGCACGGGCCTTCGTAGCCGCAGCGGACGCAGCCCGTGCAGGGATGGATGCCGGCGCGGGGAATATCGACGGCGGATATGGTGTGGCCCGCCTCTTCCGCGCCGCGGATGAACTGACCGGCAAGCAGATTGGAAGAGCCGTGCTGATTCAGGCTGCCTTCCAGTACGATGATCTTCATGGGGATCTCCTTTCAGAGGGAAAGAATGCCGAGCCAGGAACGGATCTCGCTTTCAGAGGGAGAGAAGCCGAAGCGTGTTCCTTCCAGCCAGCGGCCGCTGCCGGCCTGCTTCTCCAGAATTTCCGCGCTCGCGCCGATGCCGCTTCCTCCGGACGTGCAGAAAGGAATCACTGTTTTTCCGGTGAGATCATGACTTTCCACAAAGGTGCTCATGATGCGCGGCGCTTCGCCGAACCAGATGGGGTAGCCGAGAAAAACGGTCTTGTATCCGGAAAGGCCGATCTCACCGGCCATGGCGGGCCGGGCGGAGGAGTCGTTCATTTCTCGGGAAGACCGGCTTTCCGAATCCCTGTAATTCAGGTCGGTCCGGGTGTAGGGTTCGGCGGGGAGAATTTCGTACAGATCGGCTCCCGCGGCGGAGGCGATCTTTTCCGCCGCTCCTTTCGTGTGGCCCGTGGCGGAGAAATACACCACCGCCCGGCTGTGAGGCTCCGCCGGAGAGGGCGCTTTCTTTTCGGGAGACGCGGCGCTGCCGCAGGCGGAAGCGAAAGCGGTCAGCCCCGCCGCGGCGAGGAGAAGAAGAAACTTTTTGCGGGTAAAACGCATGGGAATCTCCTTTTCATTTACAGAAGCGAAGCGAGGAGGCGCTCGATGAAGCGTCCCGCCAGCTCCGATATAGTGAAGCGCACATAGGGGACGCCGGCCATCTCCATGGCGCGGATCTGCTTCTCCGTGTGCGACGTGTAGGGATAGATGCCGAAGAGGAAGGGGAAGAAAGCATAGAGGAAGCTTTCTTCTTTTTCTTTCGTCATGGACGGGAACGCCCTTTCCAGCGCGCGGAAAAGGGCGGCTGTCACGGCGGCGTAAGATCTCTTGAAATCGGCGAGGCGCTCTGTGCGGCTGTTCGTCTCCATATCGTAGAGATTCATGGCCATGAGGCGGAGCATGACGGGGCGGTCTTCCAGCGTGGCGGCGAGTTTTTTCGCGAAGACCGGCGCGGGGAGGGGCGCGCCTTTCTCAGCGAGAGCGGAGAGGTCTTCCGCCCAGAGCTCGTGTTCCCGCTGAAGCAGGGCGAGGAAGATTTCTTCCTTCGTGTGGAAATAATTGTAGATCGACGTGCGTGTGAAGGATGTCTTTTTTCCGATATCGCCGATGGTGATCTCCCGGAAGCTCATGGTCTCGTAGAGGGAGGCGCAGGCGGAGATGATCTCTTCCCGTCTCGCCCGGGAAAGTTCGGGAGAAGCTTTTCTCATGATATGCTTTCTTTCCGGGCCGGGAAGAAAGAAGAACGGCCGCTGGATGTACTGTGCAGAGTATGTTTCCGCATGGAAGGGCTCATTTTTTCAGAACGCGCTTCGCCCATGCGGCGGCTCCGGAATTGAGAAGCGCTCCTTTCTGCCACGACGCACCGGGCGCATGAGCGCGGAGACTCTGTTCGGCCCGGGTGATGCCGCTTCCGCCGGAGGTGGCGAAGGGGATCACCGTTTTCCCGGAGAGGCCGCACGTTTCGAGAAAAGTATCCACGATGCGGGGCTCTTCGTACCACCAGATGGGGAATCCCAGGACGACCGTATCATAGCCGCTGAGATCGGGCAGACGGCCTGCCAGCGCGGGACGGCACGCGGGATCGTGAGATTCCATGGTGGTGCGGCTCTTTTTGTCTGTCCAGTCCAGGTCTGCCCGGGTATAAGGCTCCGCCGGGGTGAGAGCATACAGATCGGCTCCTGCCGCTTCCGCGATCTCTCTGGCCGCGCGGGCTGTCGTGCCGGTGGCGGAGAAATAGACGACCATTGTTTTTTTATTCATACACAGGACCTCCTTTTACTGACATTCTGTCATCAAATTTACTATGCGCTTTTTCTGACGATATGTCAATGTATAAAAACAAAAATTTCTGTTGCATGGATGAGAAAACTGCATTATAATCACATACAATCAATTTTATATCTGTGGATGATGTATGCGGGAGAAGACGCGAGTCTGCCGAAGGAGTAACACTCTCAGGCGCCGTAAGGCAGTACCGTATGCGGACACACTCTGGAGAGTCCCATTCAATTGGGCGCCGAAGGTGCACGGACGCAGGTCCTAATCTCTCAGGCAAAAGGACAGAGAATATCCCCGATCATTTTTCCGTGATGGGCGAAATTTCCGGTCTCCAGAGTACCAGTCTCAGGGAGGCCGGTATTTTTTATCGGCGGGACGATCCTTCCCGCACCCGTAAGGAGGAATGAATATGGATCTGGAATTACTCAAATCTGTGGACAGCTTTATATGGGGGCCGCCGCTTCTGGCGCTCCTCGTGGGGACGGGCATCCTGCTCACGTGCCGTCTCCGTCTGATCCAAGTATTCAGGCTCAAAAAAGCGCTGTCTCTCATTTTTTCCGCCCAGAATAACGGCGAAGGCGACATCAACAGTTTCAAGGCCCTCTGCACGGCCCTGGCCGCGACGATCGGCACAGGCAATATCGTAGGCGTCGCCACGGCGATCCACGCCGGCGGCCCGGGGGCGCTCTTCTGGATGTGGATGGCCGCTTTCTTCGGCATGGCCACGAAGTACGCCGAAGGTCTTCTGGCGGTGAAATACCGTGAGACCGACGCGAACGGCCACATCGCCGGCGGCCCCATGTACTACATCAAGAACGGCCTCGGAGAAAAATGGAAGCCCCTCGGCACGCTCTTTGCGGTCTTCGGCATCCTCGTGGCTTACTTCGGCATCGGCACATTTGCTCAGGTCAATTCCATCGTAGAGATCACCCAGATTACCATGGGCGTCCCCGTGGAATGGACGGCGGCCATCCTTACGGTCCTCGTGGCGGCAGTCACCATCGGCGGGCTCCAGTCCATCTCCCGCGTGGCGGAAAAGATCGTCCCCGCCATGGCGGTGATCTACTTCCTCACCACGGTGGGCGTCATCGCTTATTTCTGGGAAGACATCCCCGCGGCGGCGACTCTTGTCATGGAGAGCGCCTTCACCGGCACCGCGGCGGCGGGGGGATTCCTCGGCGCGACGGTCATGATGGCCATCCAGAACGGCGTCGCCCGGGGCGTTTTCTCCAATGAATCCGGCCTCGGTTCCGCGCCTATCGCGGCAGCCGCCGCTAAAACGAAATGGCCGGCGGAGCAGGGGCTCATCTCCATGACGGGAACTTTCATCGACACCATCATCATCTGCACGCTGACGGGACTTACCATCATCGTGTCCGGCTTCTGGTCGAGCGATATGAATGGGGCGGCCCTTACGAACGCCGCTTTCTCCGCGGCCTTCCCCGCGTTCGGCGGCTACTTCCTCATGATCTCCCTCGTGCTTTTCGCATTTACCACCATTCTCGGCTGGAACTACTACGGCGAACGGTGCGCGGAATATCTCTTCGGCGTGAAGATCATTCTGCCCTACCGGATCGTATTTATCGTTCTCGTGGCATGCGGCGCGTTTCTCAAGCTCGAATCGATCTGGGTGCTCGCGGATATCGTGAACGGGCTCATGGCCGTGCCGAATCTGATCGCTCTCATCGGCCTCTCCGGCGTGGTCGCGGCGGAGACAAAGCGCTACATGGCGCATCTGGCGGAAGAAGAAGCGGAGAAAAAAGCGCCGGAACTGGTGCCCGCGGAAGCGGAGAAATAAAAAAGAAGCGGATATTTCCGCTTTTTTTATTGCTCCGCCGCCGGAAAAGAGGGAAATCCGCGGGGCGGATCTTCTACAGGCGCTTTTCCTTTTTGATATAATAATGAAAAAAGAATGGGCACGCGCGTCCGCGGATGACGGGCCGGGCCGGAGAGCGTGCCGGGCAGAGGCGCATATGAAGAAAAGAAATATCGTACTGATCGGGCCGATGGGCACGGGGAAGAGCCGCGCCGCGCGGATCCTCGCGGACGGTTTCGGCTGGCAGCTGGCCGATACAGACCGCATCATGGAACGCATGACGGGGCAGAAGATCGCCGACTACTGGCGGGACGCCGGGCCGGAGGCCTTCGCTGAAACAGAAATGGACATCATTAATCACGTCCGCTTTTATCATGAAGCGGTCATCGCCATGGGCGGAAATTTTCCCATGACGGAAGAAAAATTCAGGCTGCTTTCGGAGCACGGGCTGATCGTGCTCCTGGTGGCGCGCCCGTTCCGTCTGGCGGAACGCGTGTCGAAGCGCATCGGGAAGCGGCCCACCATGGATTATTCCAATGTGGACGGCTTTGTCCGGCGCATGCGGAACCAGTGGGAATCGTGGAAGCCCAGGGCGGACGCGGTCTTCAATACGACAAACCGCCATCCCGCGCAGACGGCGCTTCTCATCGCGCGGTTCATCGACCGCCACCACATCGAGTTTGTGAAGCGCCACGAGACGATGCGCTGGGAAAGGAGAGACTGATGAAAAAGATCGCGCTCCTCACGAGCGGCGGCGATTCGCCGGGAATGAACGCGGCGGTGCGGAGCGTCATCCGCTCGGGATGCGCCGCCGGGATGGAAGTATGGGGCGTCTTCCGCGGCTATGAAGGACTGCTGGAAGGCGATATGATCGAGCTCCGCCCGCGGTCGGCGAGCGGCATCATCCATCACGGCGGCACGGTGCTGAAAACGGCCCGGTGTCCCGCTTTTCGGGAAAAAGAGGCGCAGAAAAGAGCGGCGGCCCTCCTCGCGGCGCGGGGCATCGAAGGGCTCATCGTGATCGGCGGCGACGGCTCCATGGCAGGCGCGGCGGCGCTGGAGGAGCTCGGCACGGCGACAGCGGTCATTCCGGCGACGATCGACAATGATATGTGCGGCACTGAAGAGACCATCGGCTACGACACGGCAGTGAATACGGTTCTCGAAGCGGCGGTGCGCATCCGCGATACGGCGGCTTCCCACAACCGAGCGGCGGTGATTGAAGTGATGGGACGCCGCGCGGGCCACATCGCTCTCGCGGCCGGCCTGGCGTGCGGCGCGGAATTTACCCTCGTCCCGGAGGTCCCTTTCGACAGGGAGAAACTGGCGGAGGCGCTGTCCGCCCTCATGAAGGAAGGCCGGACGAACAGCCTCATCCTCTGCGCGGAAGGCGCGGCGGACGGGCGGGAACTCGCGGTATGGCTCGAAGAAAAAACGGGCGTCGATATGTGCGCCACCATTCTCGGATATATCCAGCGCGGCGGGCGGCCGTCGGCGCGGGACGCCATTCTGGGGACTCTCCTCGGCGCGGCGGCGGTGAAAGGACTGGCGGAAGGGAAAAAAGGCTTCCTCACGTCCGTCACGGGGAGCCGGGTCCGCCTTCTTTCCTATGAAGAAGCATTCCGGGAAAAACGGGAATTTCACAGAGAAGCCTGGGAGCTCGCCATGACCATCGGCGCGGGCTGCGGGCTCATGAAGTAAGAAGCGGGGAGACCCGCTTTTTATTTGACAGAAATCTTCTTCCTGCATATAGTAAACGTATGAAACGGAATCCGCAGGAGTCCCCTGCGGTTCTTTGCGCGGAAAGGGGGAAACACTGTGCTGAAAGCCTACAAACACGATGAAAACAACGTGCTCTGTGAGATCCCGCTGGACATGGCGGAAAAAGGCTCGTGGATCAACTGCGCCCCCGCCACCGACGAGGACATCGCCGCTCTCGTCAAGATCTCCGGCATTCCGGAAGACGTCCTCCGCACTGCCCTCGACCGGGAAGAACGGTCTCACGTGGAACTGGAAGATGATTACATCTTTGTCGTCGTGAATACGCCTGTCGTCCTCGAGCAGGATGAATACGATGCCCTGCCTCTGGGCATTTTCATCACAAGAAAGTACTTCATCACGGTGTGCCTTGAAGAGAGCGCGGTGATCGACAAATTTCTCAACGGCACGGCGGCGTCCTTCCACACTTATAAAAAGACGCGTTTCCTTTTCCAGATCCTGTCCACCGCTTCGTCTTCCTTCCTGTACTTCCTGCAGCAGATCTACAAGAAAACCGACCTTATCGAAGACCAGGTGCGCCGGTCCATGCAGAATAAAGAGCTCTTCCGTATGCTGGGGCTGCAAAAATCTCTGACGTACTTCAATTTCGCCCTTCACGCCAATGAAAACGTCATGGAGCGCCTCCTCCGCCTGCGCACGAGCAATATGAATTCTCTTCTCAAGATGTATGAAGAAGACGAAGACCTGCTGGAAGACGTGATCATCGAAAATAAGCAAGCACTGGAAATGGTGGAGATCTACACGCGCATCATCACGTCCATGATGAATTCCTTCTCCTCCATCATCTCGAACCGCCTGTCGCAGATCATGAAATTTCTCACGTCCATGACGATCCTTCTCGCCGTGCCCACCCTCGTGTACAGCCTGTGGGGCGTCAATGTGGCCGTGCCCATGGCGGGCAGTCCCTACGGATTTTTCGTTCTCATCCTTCTGGGCGTGGCCATTACCGTCGTGGCGGCCTTTGCGCTCTGGAAAAAAGACATGCTGTAAGGTATCCCCGGAAAACGGGGATCTTTTTGTTTTGAAAATCTTTTGGGAGACTGTCCGCTTCCTCCGGGAGAGCGGGTATTTTTTTCGGGAAAACAAAAATAAAAAAAGTGTACCTCTATCTCGTTTTCGGATATAATGGGCAAAAAGCAAAGGAGGATGGAAGTATGGAAGTATGGAAGAAAAAGAATTGTCTCTGCCGGAGTATTTTCTCCTCGGCGCGAAAAAGGGTCTTTTCATTACGCTGGAGGTCATCGCTCCGGCGATGGTCATGGCCTATGTCCTGGTGGAGGTGCTGAAGATCGCCGGCGTGATGCCGCTCATCGGGACGCTCCTCTCGCCGGTGATGGCGGTCTTCGGGCTCCCCGGAGAGGCGTCGGTGGCGCTCCTGGCGGCGTTCTTCGCGAAGGCTGCCGGCGCGGCCACGGCGGCTTCCATGTACGCGCAGGGCATCCTCACGGCGGAGCAGGCGACGATCCTTTTTCCGGCGTGCATCACCATGGGGACGCTCATCGGCCATTTCGCGCGGATCGTGCTGGTGTGCCGCGTGCGGGCGCTGTATTATCCGGTGCTGCTGGCGATGCCCGTCGTGGACGCGGTGATCGTCATGCTGCTGACGCGGGCCGTGCTCGCGCTGTACCTGTGAGGAGGACGCCATGAAACAGGAAGAAAAAGAGCTGAAAGTCACGTGGAAAGGCTGGCTGTCGCTGGCGTTCCTCATCGTGTGTTTTTCCGGCATTTTTGCTCATCAGGACAATTTCCTCCGCGCTTTTGACCTGTCCGCCATGCTGGGCAGCTTCGGCCATGCGGAAGGAGCGAAGATCAGCATTCTCGGGACGGGCGGTTCCGGCGCGAAAGAAGCCTTTCTCATCGCGCTCACCATGGTGCCCACGCTCATGGTGGCGCAGGGCCTCATCGAGGTGTGCCAGCATATGGGTGCGCTCAACGCGGCGGGGAAGCTCTTCCGGCCGCTTTTCCGGGTCATTCTCGGCGTTCCCGGCGTGATCGGGCTGGCTTTCGTATCGAGCTTCACGTCTTCCGATGTGGCGGCTTTCATGACGAGGAACATGGCGGAGGAAAAGATCATTTCCGATGACCACCGCACCATCTTCGCGGCGTACCAGTACGCCGGTTCGGCGCCCATCACGAATACCATCGGCAGCGGGGCGGCGCTTCTGCCCATTTCGCTCCTCCCGGTGGGCATCATCATCGCTCTCATCATTTTGGTGAAATTCATAGGCGCGAACATCGTCCGGGCCTACCTCGTCTATTACCATAAAAAGCACCCCGAAGACGCGTAAATTTTCGGCTCTCCCTTGGCGGAGAGCTTTTTTATTGCATATAATAGGAAAAACAGGCATGCAGGAGGTGCTTTATGAGAATTGACCGCGTAGATATCATCCGGGTGCTGAACCCTTTCCGCCATCCTTTCCAGACGAGCTTCACCCGTTTTGAAAACAGGGATGCCCTGCTGGTGAAGATCTATTCCGAAGGACTCGTGGGATGGGGCGAGTGCAAAGCGTTTTACGGACCTTTTTATAATCCCGAAGACAACGGCACGGTGCTCCATATCCTGAAAGACGTGATCATCCCGAAGATCCTTCATCAGGAAGTGGAAGGACCGGAAGCCTTCATGAAGAGTTTCGAATATATCCGCGGGAACCGTCTCGCGAAGGCGGCGGTGGAGAACGCCCTCTGGGATCTCCTGCGCCAGCGCACGGGGAAATCCCTGAAGACGCTCCTCGGCGGGACGCAGAAAGAGATCCGCGTGGGTGTGTCTCTAGGCATCGAGAAGGATATCAACGTGCTCTTCCGCGAGATCGATCACTATCTCTCGCTCGGCTATCACCGCACGAAGATCAAGATCCATCCGGGAAAGGACATCGAAGTGGTGAAAGCCATCCGGAAAGAGTTCGGCGACATCACGCTCACGGTGGACGCGAACTCCGCCTATACCCTGGCGGACATCGACCTTTTCCGCGCCATGGATGAATACCAGCTGCAGTACATCGAGCAGCCGCTCGGCGAAGAGGACATCGTGGACCACGCGGTGCTCCAGAAAGCCATCTCGACGCCGATCTGTCTCGATGAGAGCATCGTCTCCTATGAAGCGGCGGAAGCGGCGATCCGTCTGGGGAGCTGCAAAGTCATCAATATCAAATCGAGCCGGTGCGGCGGCATCTATGAGGGCAGGCGCATCCACGACCTCTGCCGGGAGCACGGCATCCCCGTGTGGTGCGGCGGCATGACGGAGCTCGGCATCGGCCGTGCTCAGAATGTGTCCTTCGCGAGCCTTCCGGGATTCACGGAGCTCGCCCACGACGTGGCGGCGGCGAGCCGGTACTTCGAGGAAGACGTGACGGACCCCATGGTGGATATCACTGACCGGTGCACCATCATCGTGCCGGACGAAGAAAACGGCATCGAATACAATGTGGATGAAAAAGCGGTGGACCGCATGGCGGCGGGACACTGGATATTCCGGTAAAAATTTCAGAAGGAGCCGCGCTTTCAGGCGCGGTTTTTTCGCGCCTTCTCCAGGCCGGTATGGTAAAATAATATGATAATGATTTTCACAGAGACAGGAGAACTTATGGACAGGAAATATTTCACCATCACATACGGCTGCCAGATGAACGAATCCGATACGGAGCGCATCAACGGCCAGCTTTCGGAGCTGGGATACACGGAAGCGGCGGACATGGATGAGGCGGATATCATCATCCTGAATACGTGCAGCATCCGGCAGAACGCGGAGGAGAAGGTCTACGGAAAGATCGGCGAGATCAAGCGGGTGAAGGAGAAGAATCCCGGCCTCCTCGTGGGCGTCATGGGCTGCATGGCGCAGGAAAATAAGGGGAAGCTCATCTCCCGCATGCCCATCATTGATTTCGTCCTCGGCCCGTACCACATCCACGACCTGAAGGACGTGGTGACGGAAGAATTGGAAAAGCGCTCCCACGTGGTGCGGACGCAGATGAATCCGGAGCGGGTGAAGGACTACAGCGAGCTCCGCGCGGCCCGGAAGAGCCATGTTTTCGCCTGGGTGCCCATCATGCAGGGGTGCAATAAATTCTGTACCTACTGCATCGTGCCCTACGTGCGGGGACGCCAGACGAGCCGCACTGTGGAGGACATCTGCCGCGAGGCGGAAACGCTCGCCGCGGAAGGATACAAGGAGATCACCCTCCTCGGACAGAATGTCAATTCCTACGGCCTCGATTTCCGGGACGGCACGGATTTCGCCGATCTCATCCGGGCGCTGGACAAGGTGGACGGCATAGAGCGCATCCGCTACATGACGTCTCATCCGAGAGACATGACCTTCGATATGGTGGACGCCATGGCGGATTCGCCGAAAGTGGCGCGCCACATGCACCTTCCCGTGCAGCACGGCGACGATGAAATGCTCCGCCGCATGAACCGGGGCTACGACAAAGCCCGCTTTATGGAGCTCCTCGCCTACGTGCGGAAGCGCATGCCCGATATTACCGTGACCACAGACCTCATCACGGGATTTCCGGGAGAGACGGAAGAGATGCATCAGGCGACGCTCCGTCTGCTCCGGGAAGCACGGTTCGACTCGGCGTACACCTTCATCTATTCCCCCCGCCAGGGAACGCCGGCGGCGCGCATGGAAGACCAGATCCCCGACGATGTGAAAAAGCGCCGCCTTCAGGAGCTGATGGACGTGCAGAATGCCATCAGCCTTGAAAAGAATAAGGAAATGGAAGGGAAGACCTATCCCATCATCATAGAAGGACCGACGAAACAGGACGAATCGCACTGGTACGGGCGCACTTCGGGCAATAAGATGATCATTTTCCCGAAAGAAGAAGGCCTCGCCGTGGGAGATACGGCGGAAGCGCTGGTGGAACAGGCCCAGACCTGGGTGCTCCGGGGGAGCCTCGTCCGCGGGAAGTAAGGCGGAAAGGAGAATCGTATGGCAAAGACGCCGCTCATGGATCAGTACAGCACGATCAAGGCGAAATATCCTGACGCGCTGCTCTTTTTCCGGCTCGGTGATTTTTATGAAATGTTCTTCGACGACGCGGTGACCGCCTCGAAAGAGCTGGAGCTCACTCTCACGGGCAGGCCTTCCGGCGCGGACGGGCGGGCGCCCATGTGCGGCGTGCCGTATCACGCGGCGGAGACCTATATTTACCGCCTCATCCAGAAAGGGTACCGTGTGGCGATCTGCGAGCAGATGGAGGACCCGAAAAAGGCCAAAGGACTGGTGAAGCGGGAAGTGATCCGCGTCATCACGCCGGGGACGATCCTCTATGAGAACAGCATCGCCGATAAATCGAACAATTATCTCGTCTACCTCGCCATGGACGGGGACAGCCTCGCCGCGGTGATGGCGGACATTTCCACGGGGGAATGCTGGTGGGGCCTGTGGGATATGAAGAAAGAAAGCGGCGATTTCTTTGACATGCTCTCCATCTACAGCCCGGCGGAAGCGGTGTGCGACATGCCCGATGAATGGTACATCCGCCTCGAATCGTACTGCGCGGCCCGTCTCGGCGGATGCCTCCTTTCCCGGTGGAACGGCGAAGGGGAAGGAGTGCTCACGGCGGAAGCGGAAGCCCTCGGCCCGACGGTGGCGCGGGCTTTCCGGGGCATGGCGGCCTACCTCCGGGAAGTGATGAAAGGAGACGCTCCGGCCCTCCGCATGGCTTCGCCTCTCAGGGAAGATCATGCCATGGCGCTTGCCGAAGAGACGCTGCGCAATCTGGAGATCACGAAAAACATGCGCGACGGCGGCCGCCGGGGAACGCTTCTGGAAGTGCTGGACTACACTAGCACCGCCATGGGAGCGCGCCTTCTGAAACGGTGGCTCGAGCGGCCCCTCACCGATGTGAACGCGGTCATCCTCAGGCAGGACGCGGTGGAAGAGCTCACGCGGCACGCCATGGAACTGGAACGGCTGGAAAAGCTCCTCTCCCGCATTTTTGACTTCGAGCGCATTCTCGGCCGCATCGAAGCGAATACCACATCGCCGAAAGACCTGCTCGCCCTCAAGTCATCCCTCGGCGCCATGCCGGAGATCAAGTCGCTCCTCTCCGGCGCGCAGTCCCTGCTCCTGAGGAAGCTCTGCGCCCAGATGGGGACGCACGGTGATATATACGACCTTCTCGACCGGTCCATGGATGAGAACGGCACGGGAAATATCCGGGACGGGAAGTACATCCGCCCCGGATACAGCGCGGAGCTCGATGAAGTGCGGTCTCTCGCGGAAAACAGCCGCCAGTGGATCGCCGACCTGGAAGAAAAGGAAAAAGAAAAGACCGGCATCAAGCTGAAGATCGGCTTCAACAACGTTTTCGGCTACTATTTTGAGATCTCCCACGCCAATAAGATCCCCATTCCGGCATACTACACGCGGAAGCAGACCCTGGCGAACGCGGAGCGCTACATCACGCCGGAACTGAAAGAATTTGAAGTCAAGGCGCTCTCGGCGAAGGAAAAGACGGAAGAACTGGAGCTCCGCATCTATCAGGAAGTGAAGCAGGCCATCCGGCCGGCCATCGCCGACATGCAGCGCACGGCGCGGGCCCTGGCGGAAGCGGACTGCCTGGCGAGCCTCGCCCGGGCGGCGGTGAAAAACCGCTGGGTCAGGCCGGAGATCGTCCGCGGCAGGGGCATTTCCATCAAAGACGGGAGACATCCCATGGTGGAGCATGCCCTGAAGCGGGAAATGTTCGTGCCCAATGACACCGACCTCGACCACGGCCGGCAGGAGATCCTCATCATCACCGGGCCGAACATGGCGGGGAAATCCACGTACATGCGCCAGGTGGCGGTGCTCGTCATCATGGCGCAGGCCGGCGCTTTCATCCCCGCGAAGAGCGCCGTCATCACGCCGGTGGACCGGATCTTCACCCGTGTCGGGGCGACCGATGACATTTCCACGGGGCAGAGCACCTTCATGGTGGAAATGCAGGAAGTGTCCCACATCCTCCGTCACGCCACGGCAAACAGCCTCGTTCTTCTCGACGAGATCGGCCGCGGCACCAGCACCTACGACGGCATGAGCATCGCCCGGGCCGTGGTGGAATACATCGACAGCAAGATCCACGCGTACACGCTCTTCGCGACCCATTACCACGAGCTCTCGGACATGGAAGCGGCGAGCGAGCACATCAGAAATTACACTGTCACCGTGAAGGAGCGGGGAAAAGAGATCACCTTCCTCCGGCGCATCGTGCCGGGCTCGGCGGACCGGAGCTACGGCATCCACGTGGCCCGGCTGGCGGGACTGCCGGAAGCGCTCCTCCGCCGGTCGGAAGAAATATTAAAAGAGCTGGAAGAAAAAGACGGCGCTCCGCGGGAGCGGCCCGCTTCCGCGCCCGATGCGGACGGGGGAAGCCTCTTCGCCGCGCCCATCATTGCGGAGCTCGCGGAAATGGACGTCATGAGCAAGACGCCCATCGAGGCGATGCAGATCCTTTTCCGGCTCAGTCAGGAAGCGAAAGAGGGAAGATAATGGCGCTCATTCACATACTGGACGAGATCACGGCGAGCCAGATTGCCGCGGGAGAAGTCGTCGAACGCCCGGTAAACGCCGTGAAGGAACTTATGGAAAACGCCGTGGACGCCGGGGCGCGGCAGATCGAGACGGAGATCGCCGGAGGCGGCCTCACCTACCTCCGCGTGACTGACGACGGCTGCGGCATGTCGCCGGAAGACGCGGAGCTCTCCATCGTGCGCCACGCCACGAGCAAGATCTCCTGCGCGGACAATATCTACCACATCGCGTCTCTCGGATTCCGCGGGGAAGCGCTGGCGTCCATCGCCTCGGTCTCCCGCATGACCATCACCACGAGAACGGCGGATTCCGCCGAGGGGACGGCGATCCGCGTGGAAGGGGGAGAAGTCGTCTCCACGGGGCCCGCCGGCGCGCCGCAGGGCACCACCGTGGAAGCGGCGGACCTTTTCTATAACGTGCCGGCGCGGAAAAAATTCCTGAAATCGGAACGGGCCGAAGCGGGGCGCATCAACCAGATGGTGGGAAAGATGGCCATGGCCGATCCGTCCATCGCCTTCCGCCTCATCAACAACGGGCGCACCGTCATAGAGACGCCGGGGAACGGCCGCCTCATTGACGCGGTGGCCGCGCTTTACGGACTGGATACGGCGGGAGAGATGCTGGAAGTGTCTGAAGAAGGGGAGGACATCCTGCTGGAAGGGCTCGTATCGAAGCCGTCGCTTCTGAAAAGCAGCCGCCAGCAGCAGACGGTCATCGTGAACGGGCGCGTCGTGGAGAACGCCGCCGTGACGAAAGCCGTGGACAATGCCTACCATTCCCTCCTTCCGAAAAACGGATACCCCGTCGTAGTGCTCCATATCCGCGTGCCCTCGGAATCGGTGGACGTCAACGTTCATCCCCAGAAGAGGGAGATCAAATTTGCCGACGAGCAGAGCATTTTCCGCTTCGTTTACCGCGCCGTGCTGCGGACGCTCACCACCCAGACCTCACCGGAGCACATCGCCGCCTCCATGATCCGTCCGCCGGAAAAAGAAATACTGACGGAGGAAACGGCAAAGACCGTGAGAAACGACACGCTGTGGGGCGGGGAAACGGCTCCGTCTCCGGCGCGCCCGTGGGGCGCAGCGGACAATGACGCGGCTCCCGTACCTTTCGATAACGGCGGGCCGCGGGAAGACCGCCGCTTTGAGAAGAGCGGGGCCGCCGCGGAGCGGTCCGGCAGAGAAAAGGCGCGCCTGGAAGAGGTGCGGGAAGAATACCGCCCCGCCGCGCGGGAAGACATCCTTTCGCCGGAAGCGGTGCTCCCGCGGAAGCAGGAAGAGGCCCGCGGGGAAAATCCTCTTTTCTCCGCGCCGGAAGAAAGAGAAGACATTCCCGTCATTCCCCTCGGGCAGATCGCGGACTGCTTCATCGTCTGCCAGCATGGGAAAGACCTCTTTCTCATCGATCAGCACGCGGCGCATGAACGCATCCGCTACGACCGTTTCGCCGCGCGGTCGGAAGGCATTCCCGTGCAGGAGATCCTCATTCCCTGGCTCATTCATGCCGACCCGGCGGACGTGGATCTCCTGCTGGAAAGGGAAGACGACCTGCGCCGCCTCGGTATCGTTTTTGAACAGGCCGGCCCGGATGTGATCCGCATCACGGGAGCGCCGGAAGATATGACGGAAGAAGGTATGGAAAAAGCCATCCGGGAGATCCTCATCGCCTTCCACGAGAAAAACGCGCCGTCTCCGGAGACGCTCCGCCACCGCATGATGGCCTACGCGGCATGCCGCGGCGCCATCAAGGCGGGCGATCCCCTGAATATCCGACAGATGCGGGAGCTCATCCGCGACCTCTTCGCCACGTCCCGGCCCTTCGTATGTCCTCACGGACGGCCCACCATCGTCCGCTTCACGCCGGAAGAACTGGGCCGCCTCTTCCACCGCACATGATCGCCGTCACGGCGGCGCATAAAGTGCCGGAAGAGATCGTGAGGCTCGCGGAAGAACGGGCGGCGGCCCTGGGGCTGCCCTACATGGAAAGGCAGCCCAATCTGGAGACCATGGGAAAAGACGGGCCGGACGCTTTTCTCGTCTACGGCAGGCGCGGGCCCGCCCTCCTTTCCCGCGGCGCGTCCCACACCTTCCACACCGGCACGGCGAAGCTCCGCATTCTTGCCATGCGCCGCGGCGGGGAAGACCGGCTCTGCCGCCTCCTGCCGGAAGGGACACGGACCGTGCTGGACGCCACCTTCGGCGAGGGAAAAGATTCCCTTGTCCTCTCGTGGTATCTCGGAGAAAAAGGCAGAGTGACGGCCCTTGAAAAAAGCCCGGCCCTCTGGGAGATCGGCCGGTGGGGCATCGAGCGGTTCGAAGACAGAGAGCCGGACGTCACCGCCGCGCTCCGCCGCATCCGTCTCGTGCGGGCGGATTTCCGGGAATTTCTGAAAAACGCGCCCGATGCCGGGTGGGACGTGATCTTCTTCGACACCATGTTCCGCCGCCCCGTGAAACGGGAAGAAAACAACAGGGAAGCCTTTCGGAGCGGCGCCTGCTATGACCTGCTGGATGAAGACATCTTGCGGGAAGCCGCGCGGGCGGCGGGGAAGCGGGTCATCGTGAAAGAGAGGCCCTTTTCCGCCCTGTTCCGGTGCGGGCTCTTTACCGCGGCGGACGCCCGCCGGGGGCAGACCGTCGCCTACGGCGTGATCGACACGGAAAAGAAAGAGGGAGAGCGATGAAAGGGAAAGTCATCACCATTCTCGGCCCGACGGCGTCGGGGAAGACCGCCCTGGCGGTGCGCCTGGCAGAGCGCTTCGGAAGCTCCGTCATTTCCGGAGACGCCTTTCAGGTCTACCGGGGCATGGACATCGGCACGGCGAAAGTGACGAAAGAAGAAGCCCGCGGCGTGCCCCATTACCTCGTGGACATCCTCGACCCGCGGGAGCCCTGGTCGGCGGCGCAGTTTGCGGAAGAATCGGGAAAGATCATAGAAAAAGAAAATAAAAGAGGCCGCGTCCCCATCATTGCCGGGGGCACGGGCCTCTACATACAGGGCCTTCTCGAAGGCTACACCTTCCTGCCGAAAGGCGAAGGGCGGAAGAGCCCGTGGCGCGCGCTCTATGAAGAAAAAGGCATCACCGCCCTCCGGGAAGAGCTCCTCCGCCGGGGCAGGACAGACATTCCCGCTGATCCGCAGCGCATGATCCGTCTCCTCGAAGTGACCGACCTCGCGCCGGACGCCGTCGCCGGGAAAAGCGGCGGCCTCGTCTATGAAGGCCCTGTCATCGGCCTCACCATGGAGAGGAGCCTGCTCTACGGGCGCATCAACGCGCGGGTGACGGAAATGATGCGGGCAGGCCTCGCCGATGAAGTACGGCGGCTCCTCGCGGAAGGCGTGCCGGAAGACGCCCAGTCCATGCGGGGCATCGGCTACAAGGAAATGATCCGCGCCGTGCGGGGAGAGATCACAGAAGACGAAGCGGCGGAGCTCATCCGAAAAAATACGCGCCACTTCGCGAAGCGCCAGCTCACGTGGTACCGGCGCATGCCCTACATCCGCTGGTTTCCCCGCAGGCAGGGACAAAATGAAGAAATGTGGTATCATACTATAGAAGAATATATTGAAACATACAGGGGGAATCCATGATATGGAAGGCAAAATGAATCTGCAGGACACATTCCTGAACGAAGCGCGGAAAGAGAATGCGCAGGTCAGCATCTTTCTGATGAGCGGCGTGCAGCTCCGGGGACAGGTGAAATCCTTCGACAGCTTCACCGTGCTCCTCGTGAATGACGGCCGCTCCCAGCTGATCTATAAACACGCCATTTCCACGATCCAGCGGATCTGAAAAGGCGGACAATAAAAAGAGGCCTCCGCAAGGGGGCCTTTTCGCGTGGGAAAAATCAGGGAAAATTTTTCGGGACAAAAATTTTGAATGATAAAAACGCAGGGGCTGACAGGGTCTCTGCGTTTTTGCGCGGTCTTACGGCTTGCTGCTGAGGGTGATCGCGGCGGGGAGATTTTCGATCTCTTTTTCTTCCGTGGTCATGGGAGCGGTCGTCTCCGCGAATGTCCGGTACGCTTCGGAAGATACATGCGCTTCCCGGGCGGCTTCGTCGGTGTAGATCTCCAGCGTGTGGAAGATATTCGGATGATCTTTTTCCGTGGTGGCCATGAGGGCGAGCGTGCCTTCTTCATCGGCCATGGACGTCTCGATCATCGCACGGAGCGCCGCTTTGTAGGCATCCAGCGATTCCGGGCGGACGACGGTGTAATGCATGCGCACCACCGTGCCCGTACCGGCGTCCTTGCTCTCCAGCAGGAAGGGATCGGCTTCCATGATGATGAGCTGCTCCAGGATCGTCGCGCGGGCGATCTGGTAATTTCTGAAGCCTTCACTGCCCCTGTGCGTCTGATAGGCGTCCTGATCCCGGTAGATCTCCAGCAGGCGCTGCACGTTCGGATCCGCTCTGTCCACGCCGCCGTAGAGGATGTACGTGCCGTCTTCCTTCGCGGCGTAAGGCGCGACATTTTCCGCGGCCATGCGCTGCATCGCCGGCATCTGTCCTTCCGTGGAATGCAGGACGGCCCAGTGGACGAGGGGCTGGGAGCTGTCGGGATTGATGATGGTCTTCGCGCTGACCGGCGCGGCGGAGAGGCAGAGCGCGGCCGCCGCGGGGATGAGAAATTTCAGATTCATGAGAGCCCTCCTTTTCATTGATGAAATATTTCCTTTACACGCAGTATAAAGAAGGCCGCTTCGCAAAACAAATACCCTTTCTGTATCGGAAAATATACAGTGAGCGCATAATTTTTCCCGCAATATGCTCAGGGAAACCGGGAAAAGGGCGGTGTATAATGAGAAAAAAGGAGGCCATTATGAGAGACCATATCGAAGTCCGCGGCGCGCGGGTGCACAATCTGAAAAATATCAGCGTAGATATCCCTCTCGGGAAGATCACCGCCATTGCCGGGGTGTCCGGTTCGGGAAAATCGTCGCTCGCTCTTGGCGTGCTCTACGCGGAAGGCTCCCGGCGGTATCTGGAATCCCTCTCCACGTATACGCGGCGGCGCATGACCACCGCGGGGAAAGCCGATGCCGACGAGGTGCTCTATGTCCCGGCGGCGCTCGCCCTCCGGCAGCGGCCCGGCGCGGGAGGCATCCGCAGCACCTTCGGCACGGGGACAGAGCTCCTGAACAGCCTCCGCCTCATGTATTCCCGCCTCGCCAGCCACCGCTGCCACCGCGGCCACTATCTGCCGCCGTCGCTGGCCGTCGCGGCGGGACAGCCCCTTACCTGCCCGGAATGCGGCGAAGAATTTTACGCGCCTTCCGCGGAAGAGCTCGCCTTCAACAGTCAGGGCGCATGCCGCGCCTGCGGGGGCACCGGCGTGGTGCGCACCGTGGACCGGGACTCCCTCATTCCCGACGAGAGCCTCACCATTGATGAAGGGGCCGTCGCCCCGTGGAATTCTCTCATGTGGTCCCTCATGACCGACGTGTGCCGCGCCATGGGCGTGCGGACGAACGTGCCCTTCCGGGAGCTCACGGCGGAAGAAAAAGCCATCGTCTACGACGGCCCGCCGGAGAAGAAACACATTCTCTACCGGCCGAAAAATTCCGACCAGGCCACCGAACTCGACTTCACCTATTACAGTGCCGTGCGCACCGTGGAAAATGCTCTCTCGAAGGTGAAAGACGAAAAAGGCATGAAGCGGGTGGAGCGTTTCCTGAAAGAAGAGCCCTGCCCGGAATGCGGCGGCACCCGCCTTTCCGAAGCGGCGAGAGCGCCGAAGCTCCGGGGCATCTCCCTCGATGAAGCGTGCCGTATGACCCTGGCGGAGCTCACGGCGTGGGTGGACGGCGTGCCCGCGTCGATCCCGGAGGAAATGCGGCCCATGGCGGAGAGCATCTGCGAAGCCTTCCGCGTCTCCGCGCGCCGCCTCATGGAGCTGGGCCTTTCCTATCTCACCCTCGACCGCGCCGCGCCGACCCTCTCCACCGGCGAGAGGCAGCGCATGCAGCTCGCCCGGGCCGTGCGGAACCGCACCACCGGGGTGCTCTACGTCCTCGACGAGCCCTCCATCGGCCTCCATCCGGCGAATCTCCGGGGCCTCACGGCAGTCATGCGCGACCTCATCGGCGACGGCAATTCCGTCCTTCTCGTCGATCACGACACGGACGTCCTGCGGGAAGCGGACTGGCTCATCGAAATGGGCCCCGGCGCGGGCGCTTCCGGCGGGGAAGTCATCGCCGAAGGGACAGTGGCGGACATAGAGAACGATCCCCGCTCGAAGATCGGCCCCTTCCTCTCCGGGGAGAAACGGGCGGAACGGCCGGGAAAAACAGAGGAGAGCGAAATTTTCCGCCTCGGCCGCATCCGCATGGAGACCGGCCCCATCCACACCGTGCATCCTCTCACGGCGGAGATCCCGAAAGGCCGCCTCACCGTCGTGACCGGCGTCTCCGGCTCCGGCAAGACCACCCTCATTCTGGAGAGCCTCGTCCCGGCGCTTGCCGCAGCCGTCTCCGGAGCGCCCCTCCCCGCCCACGTGCAGCGCATCGAAGCGGAAGGCATCACCGCGGTGAAGCTCATCGACGCCTCGCCCATCGGCATCAACGTGCGCTCCACCGTCGCCACTTACGCCAATATCCACGACGAACTGCGAAAAATTTTCGCCCGCACGGAAGCGGCGAAAGAAAAAGGATACAAAGCGGGAGATTTCTCCTACAATACGGGCCGCCTCCGCTGTCCCGTGTGCGACGGCACCGGCCAGATCAGCCTGGACGTACAGTTTCTGCCGGACGTAGATATTCCTTGCCCGGAATGCCGGGGCGCCCGCTACGGAAATGAAGCGCGCCTCGTGCGCTGCCTCTGCGGCGACGGGAAAGAACGGTCCCTCCCGGAACTCATGGATATGGACGTGCACAGCGCTCTCGCCGCGTGCGGCCGGTGGAAGACCGTGCGCCAGCGTCTCCAGACGCTCGACGGCCTCGGCCTCGGCTACCTCACGCTGGGCGAAGAAACGCCGAGCCTCTCCGGCGGCGAAGCGCAGCGCCTCAAGCTGGCCAGTGAAATGGGACGCCCCCAGTCGGACGCGGTCTTCGTCTTTGACGAACCCACCATCGGCCTCCATCCCCTCGACGTGGCGACCCTGCTCTCCGTCTTCCAGACCCTCCTCGATCAGGGCGCGACGGTCGTCGTCATCGAGCACGACCGGGACGTCATCCGCGCCGCCGACTGGATCCTCGACATGGGGCCCGGCGGCGGAACGGAAGGCGGCCGCCTCGTAGCCTGCGGCACGCCGGAAACCGTCCGCAAAAATCCCGCCAGCATCACAGGACAGTACATATAAAAAGAAAGCCCCCGCGCGGGGCTTTTTGCGTACTGCGTGCAAAAGAGGAAGGGGAAGAAAAGAGTACTGTAAGGAAACAAAATGACATAGAGAAGGACAAATGAAGTTTGACAGGCACATATCATACCGCCTATAATGCAAAAAAAGCAGGCAATGAAGTCAAAACGGGAAAGCAGTTTTGGCTTCATTGCCTATTTTTATGAAGAGGTGAAATCTATGAGTGAGGAAAAAGAAGCGCTGAAAACGCATCGCCTGACATTTTGGGAAGCGGCGATGATCATCGTAGGGGCAAATATCGGTTCCGGGATTTTGGGGCTCGCTTATTCCATTCGGAAAGCGGGCTGGCCGATCTTGCTGATCTGGCTGATCATTGCAGGCTTTTTTACAACGGTATCCATGCTGTACGTTGCGGAAACGACGCTCAGGACGAAGAAAAACATGCAGTTGCCGGGCCTTGCCAAACGATATGTGGGAGATCTGGGCGCATGGCTGATTTTCATTTCTGTCGCGGCAAACGCAATCGGCTGTCTTATTGCGTATACAAACGGAAGCGGACGCATCCTGAGCGAAATGCTGGGGATATCTACGCAGATGGGAAGCCTCCTCTTTGCGGTCCCTTCTGTCGCGGTCGTCTGGTTCGGACTGAAGGTCACAGGCATTGCGGAGAAAATCATCAGTACAGGAATGATCGTGCTTCTTGCCGTTATTATCGCCGCTTCTTTTATGGCGCCGCAGGCGCAGGTGTCACAGGCGTTATTCACAAACTGGACGTATGCGGTACCGGTATTCAATGTGGCGATCTTTTGTTTTATCGCGCAGTATGCGGTTCCGGAACTGGCCAGGGGCCTTTCGCATGATGAGAAAAAACTGGCGCCGGCGATCGCGGCGGGAATGGGGATCACCATGCTGCTGCTGGCGTTGGTCCCTCTGGCGGTCGTTTCCTTGACAGGGCCGGATGCGGTCACGCAGGTAGCCACGATCGCGTGGGGCCATGCTCTTGGGGACTGGGCTTTCTTTACGGCCAATCTGTTCGCGCTCTGCGCGATGATGACTTCGTACTGGGCGGTAGCAGAAAGCTTCCTTACCAGTATCGTCGATAAATTTCAGCTTTCGTCGGAAACCGATACTAAAACCAGACTTTTCTGCATCATCTGCGTGGCGGTGCCGCCGTTCCTGCTGGCATACAGCGGTCTGGTGGGATTCGTTGACGCCATTTATCTGGCAGGGACATTCGGGGGAGTTATCATGTCGATTCTTCCGGTCATGATGCTCCGTGCGGCGAGAAAGTATGGGGACAATGAACCGGCATGGCAGTGCGGCTGGATTTCGGCCGGTTGGGTACAGGCGATCATGATTCTGCTGTTCTGCGGGGCAGCTGTGTATGCGGTGTGCAGTCTGCTGGGAATGCTCCCGGCGGCATGGTGAGGGCATCATGCAGATACTTGGAAAAGATAAGGTCATATTCAGCTTTAATAGAGATAATCCTTTTGCGTATTCCGTTGCGGACGGAGAGACTTTTTGGGTAGAAACGGATGACTGTTACAGCGGGCAGATACAGGATGAGAAGACACTTCGCACAGATATCGATATTAGTATTATGGACTGTGCCGTCGGGCCGATCGAAGTCAGGAGCGCAAGGACAGGCGATATTCTGAAGATCGATATTCTCGCGATCGAGACCGCCGATCACGGGGTCATGGTGACGACGCCGGGACTTGGTATTTTGGGCGACCAGATCAAAGAAGGAAATACAAAGATCATTCCCGTAAAAGATGGATTTGCCTGGTTTTCCGATATAGTCCGCATACCCTTGACGCCGATGATCGGTGTGCTTGGCGTCTATCCGGAAAAAGGAGATATCCACTGCGCAGTGCCTGGAGATCATGGTTCCAATATGGATACGAAGCTGGTGAGAGCCGGCTCTTCCGTGTATTTCCCGGTGTGGAAAGACGGAGCGGGCATTGCCGTCGGCGATCTTCATGCGTGCATGGGCGATGGGGAACTGAGCGGGACTGGGATTGAGATCGCTGGTCGTGTTTGTCTCAGGGTATCGGTGATTCGCGGGGAAAAGCTGAAAAGGCCGGCTATCGAGACGCGCGATGCCATTTATCTTCTTGCCAGCCGGACGGATATCCATGAAGCGATACGAGTTGCCGTAGAGGATATGACGCGGCTCTTGATGAAGAAAAAAGATATGAGTTTTCCTGATGCGTACCGTCTGCTCAGCGCGGCCTGCGATATACAGATCAGCGAATTGGTGAACGATACGATCACGGTGCGGGTCCGCGCACCAAAATTGGATTTGAAAATCGATTCACTGTTTTGAATAAAAGAGACGCGGAGGATTTCTCCGCGTTTTTGCGTGCGCCCGCTGTGGTACAATAGGGAGAAAACCGGCGGAGGCAGGAAAGGGGGAGCGGGATGCGGAGCGTGTGGGAATTTGCGAAGCGGGAGACGGTCTTTGCCGTTTCTTTTCTGCTGGCGCTGCTCTCCATGGCCGCCGTGCCGCCTGACGCGGGGTATCTGACGTATCCCGACGGGCGGACGCTGGCCCTTCTTTTCTGCCTCATGATCGTCGTGGCGGGCTTCCGCTCGCTCGGCGCCTTTCTTCTCCTCGGGGAGGCGCTCCTTTCCCGGGCGGACACGCTGCGGAAGCTGTCCCTCACCATGGTGCTGCTCTGCTTTTTCAGCAGCATGCTCCTCACGAACGACGTGACGCTCATCACTTTCGTGCCCTTCACGCTCCTCGTCTTCCGCGCGGCGGGAGAGGGGAGCCGGGCGCTCCGCCTCACCGTGCTGGAGACGGTCGCCGCGAATCTGGGCAGCATGGCCACGCCCATCGGAAATCCCCAGAATATTTACCTCACTTCCGTGTCGGCCATGGCCATGAGGGATTTCGCCGCGGCGGTGCTTCCCTACGCGGGGCTCTCGCTCCTGATGCTCATCGCGGCGGTCATGGCGGAGAAGGACGAGCCGCTCCGGGGGCACGCCCTCTCCGGACTGGCGGGGATCGAGCGGCGGGGCCTCTTCCGGCGGCTCCTGCCGTATGTCGGACTGCTGGCGCTCTCGCTCCTCGTGGTGTTCCGCGTGATCTCCTGGGAGCCTGCGCTCCTCGTGACGGTCCTCGCCGCGGCGGCGCTTGACCGGCGGCTCTTCCGCGGGGCGGATTATTTCCTCCTCGCCACGTTCCTCTGCTTCTTTGTTTTTATCGGAAATATGCGGCGCATCCCGGAGATCGCCGGGACGCTCTCGGCGCTGGCCGCGGGACGGGAAGTGTGGATCGGCATCCTCGCGAGCCAGATCATCAGCAATGTTCCGGCGGCGGTGCTTCTTTCGGGATTCACCGACGATTACGGGGCGCTCCTCACGGGCGTCAATCTCGGCGGGCTGGGGACGCTCGTCGCCTCTCTGGCGAGCCTCATTTCCTTCCGCTATTACACGGCGGTCTATCCTTATAAAAAGGGGGCGTATCTCCGTGTCTTCACCCTGTGGAATCTGGGCTTTCTCGCGGTTCTCTCCGCGCTGGCGGCGCTCCTCACATAGACCGGCATGCCGGTCTTTTTTCGTGGGGATTCTTTTTTTCGTGGGGATGTGGTATGATGAATGAAATATATTTCTTCGGAAAGGATGGGATAGGATGTTTTCCATAAAAAAGATAGCTCTCGCTGCGGCGGTCCTGGCGGCGTGTGCCGTACCGGGATATGCCGCGGAAATGCCCGCCTGCGCTCCGCGGACCTCGGAGCAGCAGCTCGCCGACGCGGAGACGATGGCTCTCCTCTGGATGCGGACGGCGGCGGAATACCGCGCGCTCTGCTACCAGGGATACAACGCGGCCATGGCGGAGATCGACCGGGCGCTTACAGACTCGAGACGCGGAGAGAAGCCCCTCGCCATCATCCTCGACTGCGACGAGACCGTGGTGGACAATACGCCCGCTCTCGGCGGCGCGGCGGCGGCAGGAAACGGCCGCTACACGTCACCGTGGTGGAATGAATGGGTGGCGCAGGGAAACTCGGCGGCCATGCCGGGCGCGGCGGACTTTCTGAATGAAGTCCACAAAAAGGGAGTGGCCATTTTCTATGTGACGAACCGCCTCGAATCGACGGGCTATGAAGCGACGGAGCGGAATCTCCGCGCTCTCGGCTTCCCTTCCGTGGACAGGGAGCATCTCCTCCTCGCCGTGGACAAGGGAAATAAACAGGAGCGCTTCGACAAAGTGGCGGCGAAGTATGACGTCATCCTCTACATGGGGGACAATGCCGGCGACCTGCCTCTCGATACGTACGGGAAAGACCGGGCGGGGCGGAACGCCGTGATCGACGCGCACAGAAAAGATTTCGGCACGAAGTACATCGTATTTCCCAATCCCGTGTACGGCGCGTGGGTGAGCGCCCTCGCGGAAGGCTACCTGTCCCTTTCGCCGGAAGAGAGGGACGCCGTCGATATTTCTCTCCTTCTCACGGGAGGCGGCCGGTGAAAGCCGGGATCCCTGTCCGCGCGGGCGGCGTGTATGACATCCGGATCGACGATCTGGGCATCCACGGGGAAGGCATAGGGAAATACGAAGGATTTACCCTCTTCGTGCCGGGCGCGCTGCCGGGAGAGACCGTGCGGGCGGAAGCGGCGCTCATCAAGAAAGGCTACGCCGTGGGCGTTCTCCGGGAAGTGCTGGAGCCGTCTCCCCGGCGCGCCGTGCCGGACTGCCCGGTCTATGCGGACTGCGGGGGCTGCCAGATCTCTCATCTCACCTATGAAGGGCAGCTTGAAGCGAAGCGGAAGCGCGCCGCCGCCGTGGTCTCGCGGATCGGAGGCTACCCGGAAAGCCTCGTCCTTCCCGTCATTCCCGCGCCCCATCCTTTCGGCTACCGCAATAAAATGGCCGTGCCCGCGGGGCCGGGGCCGGAAGGGGCCGTTCTCGGCTGCTACCGCCAGGGGAGCCACGATATCATCCCCGCTCCGTCGTGCCTCATCCAGCGGGACGCCAATAACCGGCTCCTCGCCGCGGCGCGGGCCGTCATGAAAAAATACCGCATCGCTCCGTACGATGAAAAAACGGGGAAAGGGAGCGTCCGCCACATTCTGGGACGCACCGGCGACGAAGGCCGCCTCATGGCTGTCATCGTCACGGCGACGCGCGGCCTTCCGGAAGAAAAAGCGTGGGTCTCCGAACTGCGCGCCGCCCTGCCAGAGCTCGTTTCCATTTACCACAATATCCAGAGCCGGCCGGGGAATACCATCCTCGGCCCGAAGATCCGCCGCCTCTGGGGCCGGGAGACGCTCACCGCCTCTCTCTGCGGGCTCACCTTTGAGATCTCGCCGTATTCCTTTTTTCAGGTGAATCCCGAACAGGCAGAGACCCTCTATGAAAAAGCCCTCGAATACGCGGGCCTCACGGGAGAAGAGACCGTGATCGACGCTTACTGCGGCACCGGCACCATCTCCCTGTGTCTCGCGAAGCGGGCGAAAAAAGTCATCGGCATCGAGATCGTGGAAGCGGCCATCGAAAACGCGAAGGAAAACGCCCGGCGAAACGGGCTGACCCACGCGGAATTTCTCTGCGGCGACGCGGGGAAACTCATGCCCGCCCTCTATGAAAAAGGCCTTGCCCCGGATGTCATCGTGTGCGACCCGGCCCGCGCCGGATGCAGCGAAGACACCCTCCGCGCGGCGGCGGGCATGGCGCCGGAAAAGATCGTCTACGTCTCGTGCAATCCCGCCACTTTCGCCCGCGACGCGGCGCGCCTCCGGGAGCTGGGGTACATCCTGCGGAAAGTCCAGCCTGTGGACATGTTTCCCCAGACCACGCATGTGGAGCTGGTCTCGCTCCTCACAAGAGAAAAATGAAAAAGGGTCTCCCTCAAATGGGAGGCTCTTTTCTTTTGCCCCGCGGGGAAAGCATGCCCTTTTTCTTTGTTCCCATAGTTTAAAACTATGTATCATATAGCTTTAAACAGTTTTGCGAATAGCAGAGGCGGATGATAAGATAAGAGCATCAATTTAACAGCGGGTGTAAGGAAACACCAACTCTGGAGAGTCTCATTGATTTGAGCGCCGAAGGTGTAATGACGGTATCGTGGTCCGTCGGATCTCTCAGGCAAAAGGACAGAGCTTTCAGACTTTTGTGATTCGGCTCCGGAGCAGCGCTGACGCGCCCTTCGGGGCTTTTGGTTTTAAGGGGGAAAGTATAATGGTTGATTTTCTGAATCTCCTCGACAGTTATGTCTGGGGACCTCATCTGCTGATCCTGCTCGTCGGTACGGGCGTATTTCTGACGCTCCGCCTGGGCTTCGTCCAGGTGCTGCGCCTGCCTCTGGCTCTGAAGCTGATCTTTGCCACCGGCAAGAATCAGGACGCCGGGGACGTATCGAGCTTCAAATCTCTCTGCACGGCGCTCGCCGCTACGGTGGGCACGGGCAATATCGTCGGCGTGGCGACGGCGATCCATGCCGGCGGCCCGGGCGCTCTCTTCTGGATGTGGCTGGCAGCCTTCTTCGGCATGGCCACGAAATTCGCCGAAGGGACGCTGGCCGTGAAATTCCGTGAAGTGGACAATAAAGGCAATATTGCCGGCGGCCCCATGTTCTACATCAAGAACGGCATGGGCAAAAAATGGGAATGGCTCGGCGCGGTCTTCGCTTTCTTCGGTATGTTCGCGGCGATCTTCGGCATCGGCAATACGACGCAGGTCAATTCCATCGTGGAAGTCGTGCAGGTCGCTTTCGGCATCGACGTCCTCTGGACGGCGCTCATTGTTTTCATTCTGACCACGGCGATCATTTTCGGCGGCCTTCAGGCCATCGCCGAGACGTCCAGCAAGATCGTGCCGGCCATGGCGGTGATCTACCTGCTGACGACCGGCTCTGTGCTCCTCATGTTCGCTGATAATATTCCCGGCGCGGTGGCGCTCGTCATCGACAATGCCTTCACCGGCACGGCGGCTACCGGCGGCTTCCTCGGCGCGACGGTCATGATGGCCATGCAGAACGGCATCGCCCGCGGTCTCTTCTCCAATGAATCGGGCCTCGGCTCCGCGCCGATCGTAGCGGCGGCGGCGAAGACCCGCTGGCCTGCGGAACAGGGTCTCGTTTCCATGACGGGCACCTTCATCGACACCATCATCATCTGCAGCCTCACGGGTCTCACCATCATCGTCACCGGTCAGTGGACGGCCGATCTGAACGGCGCGGCGCTCACGAACGCGGCCTTCTCCGCGGCGTATCCGAATTTCGGCGGCGTGCTCCTCACCATCTCCCTCGTGCTCTTCGCCTTCACCACCATCCTCGGATGGAACTACTACGGCGAACGGTGCATGGTCTATCTCTTCGGCACGAAGTATATCAAATTGTACCGCGTCGTTTTCGTCATCATGACGCTGGTCGGGGGCTTCCTCAAGCTGGACGCCATCTGGGCGCTGGCGGATATCCTGAATGCGCTCATGGCTTTCCCGAACCTGATCGCTCTCCTCTGCCTCTCCAGTGTAGTGGCAAAGGAATTGAAAGCTTTCATTCATTACCGCGAGACCGGCGAAGAACCGGAAGAGGTGACCGTACCGGCCGGTGCGGAGAAAGCCGAATAACGCTTTCCCCCCTTCGCCGCCATCGGCGGCGGGCAGTACAGCTGTTTCCTGTCGTATTGGAAGCAGCTGTACTTTTTTGCGCTTTTTGCGCTTTGAAAGTATCAGAAAAAGCATATATAATGATAATTCAGAGGCTTTCTGAAAAGGAGGCCTTTTGCGTTTCAGAAAGGAAGATGACCGTGATTTCCACAGAGAGGCTGAGAGAACGATTTGAACATATGAAAGGGATCACCGATCCCGGCCGCGGCGTGACGCGCCTCGCCTTCACCGACAGCGACTGGCGGGGACGGGCGTACATCATTTCCCTCATGGAGGAAGCGGGTCTCACCGTCCGGGAGGACGCTTTCGGCAATGTGATCGGCCGCCGCGCGGGGCTGCGGGACGATCTGCCGGCGGTGGCTTTCGGCTCTCACGGAGACAGCGTGCCGGAAGGGGGCAATTTCGACGGCCTCGCGGGCGTGCTCTCCGCGGCGGAGGTGATGCAGAGCCTCCGGGAGGAGGGATTTCAGAATGAGCGGCCCCTGGAAATGATGCTTTTCATGTGCGAAGAATCGAGCCGCTTCGGCGCGGCCACGCTCGGCAGCCGGGCCATGTGCGGCGAGCTCACTCTCTCCGACCTTTTCAAATACCACGACCGGGAAGGGCGGGCGCTTTACGATGTGCTGAAGAAGCGCGGCCTCGATCCCGATCATGTGGAAGACGCGTATTATAAGGAACCGCCGGCGGCTTTTTTCGAGGTGCACATCGAGCAGGGCCGGGTGCTGGAGCATGAGAAAAAGCAGCTCGGCGTGGTGACGGGCATCGCCGCGCCCACGCGCCTGCGCATCTCCATCCGTGGCACGGCGGCGCACAGCGGCGCGACGCCCATGCACCTGCGCCATGACGGCCTCGCGGCGGCGGCGGAGATCATCCTCACCGCGGAGTGGGAGGGGCTCCGCCACACCGACCCCATGGTGGTCGCTACGGTCTCCACCATCCGAAATAAGCCGAATGTGATCAATGTGGTGCCCGGCGAGGTCACGCTCGGCGTGGACGTGCGGAGCATTTCCAGAGAGGCGAAACATGAGGCGGCGGAGCACATCATGAGCACGGCGAAGGAAGTCTGCCGGAAGCGGGGCGTGGGCTGCGAATGCACCGTCGTAAGCGACGAGGAACCGGCGCCCATCCGGAAGAGCGTCATCGATTTCCTCGGCCGGTGCTGCATGGAAGAGGGGCGGGACTGGATGCGCCTCCCCAGCGGCGCGGGACACGACTCCATGCACTGGGCGATGCGCTGCCCCACGGGGATGATCTTCCTGCCCTGCAAAAACGGGGTGAGCCATAATTTTGAGGAGTCCGCGGAGATCGAAGATGTGGCGGCCGCGGCGGGCGTGCTGGAACGGGCCGTGCGCGAGGCGTCCCGCGGGGATTTTCATTTATAAAAAATAAAAGCGCCTGAGGCGCTGTAAGAAGAGCCGTTTCCTTCGGGAGCGGCTTTTTGCGTGCCCGCTTTGCCGGGACGGCTGCGGGCAATCAAAAGGGTCCGCGCGGCGAAGATGCCGCAGACGGGCCCGAAGAAGGGAACCATCTATGTCAATGCGGAAGCGGGGCGGCGGGCCCTGAAAAAGGCAGGGCCTTTATCCTGCACACCATCCTTCTGGCTCAGTCCCATGGTCATTCCTCCTTTTTCCCATTCATAGCAGAAGCGCATGCGAAAATGAAATCACAGAAGGCGAGAAATGCGTTTTCTGCATGGCCGGACGGCGGTTGCGGGCGGGGAAAAATCTTTTTACAATACAGAAAGCAGAAAAGGAAAGGAGTCCCCGCGTTCCGCGGGGTGAGGGAAAACCATGAAAGACATTTACGAAAAACGCCTTCTCCGCGTGCGGGAAGGAATGAAGAAACGGGATCTGGCTCAGCTCCTCGTGAGCGACCCGCCGGCCCTGGCGTGGCTCACCGGAGAAGACTTCGATCCGGGGGAACGTCTTGCCGTCCTCGTCATCGACATCGAAGGCGGCATCCGGTGGGTGCGGAACGGACTCTTTCCCGTGAGCTGGGAGGAAGACATTCCCGTCCTGGCCTTTCGGGACGGAGAAGACGGCATGGAGACGCTCGCGGAAGATCTCGCGTCGGAAGGAACGATCGGCGTGGACAAGAACTGGCCCAGCCATTTCCTGCTTGAGCTCATGGCCCGTGCGCCCCGCGCCTATGTGAACGGCAGCCCCGCCGTGGACGAAGCCCGCGCCGTGAAAGACGAAGAAGAGATCCGTCTCATGCGGGCGGCATCCCGCGTGAACGACCGGTGCATGGCCCGCCTCGTCAGCTGGCTCCGGGAAGGCGTCACGGAAAAGGAAGCGGAAGCGTACCTCCGTGTCCTCTATCGGGAAGAAGGCTGCGAAGACGTGTCCTTCCCGCCGATCATCGCTTTCGGCCCGGACGGCGCCGATCCGCACCACACGTCGGGGGAACGGAGACTGGAGAGGAATACCGTCGTCCTTCTCGATATCGGCGGGAAAAAAGAAGGCTACTGCTCCGATATGACGCGGACCATCTTTTTCGGCGATCCCGGAGAAGAAGCGGAAAGGGTCCACACCGTCGTGAAAGAAGCCTGCGAAACGGCGGAAGCCCTTGTCCGTCCCGGCGCGCCGCTCGCCGATCTGGACCGGGCGGCCCGCGCCGTCATCGAAGCGGCAGGCTATGGAGACCGCTTCACCCACCGCCTGGGCCACTTCATCGGCCGCACCGACCACGAAGCGGGCGACGTGAGCGCCGCCTCGCCCATCATTGCCGAGCCGGGAATGATCTTTTCCATCGAGCCCGGCGTCTACCTGCCGGGAAAATTCGGCGTCCGCATCGAAGACCTCGTCCTCGTCACGGAAGACGGCGCGGAGATCCTGAACCGGTATCCGAAGGGCCCGGAGATGCGTGTATTATAGATATAATAAATAAAGCGCTTCTCCGGGCGGCGCCTCTTCTGAAAAAACAGAAAAATTTTTTCAAAAAAGCTGTTGACAGACAGGGACGGCCATAGTATACTAATCAACGTCGCTGAACGAGCGGCGCCCTTCCGAAACTTCTTCAAAAAGAAATTTCAAAAAAAGGGCTTGACAGCAAATGACAAATTTGCTATCATGTGAAAGTCGCATCGAGCGGCTGGTTCTTTGAAAACTGAACAGTACAGCGAACTATATGCCGATGTGCAGGATAGCAATATCCCGCAAATCATTTGAGAAATAACAATGGCATCGAGCCATCAAACGATCTATCATGGAGAGTTTGATCCTGGCTCAGGACGAACGCTGGCGGCGTGCTTAACACATGCAAGTCGAACGAGGCTTTGGAAGCTTGCTTTTAAAGCCGAGTGGCAAACGGGTGAGTAACGCGTAAACAACCTGCCTTCAGGATGGGGACAACAGACGGAAACGACTGCTAATACCGAATACCTTCCAATGGCCGCATGACCGATGGAAGAAAGGGTGGCCTCTACCTGTAAGCTATCGCCTGAAGAGGGGTTTGCGTCTGATTAGGCAGTTGGCGGGGTAACGGCCCACCAAACCGACGATCAGTAGCCGGTCTGAGAGGATGAACGGCCACACTGGAACTGAGACACGGTCCAGACTCCTACGGGAGGCAGCAGTGGGGAATCTTCCGCAATGGACGAAAGTCTGACGGAGCAACGCCGCGTGAGTGAAGACGGCCTTCGGGTTGTAAAGCTCTTTGATCCGGGACGAACGGCAGGACAGCTAATACCTGTTCTGAATGACGGTACCGGAAGAACAAGCCACGGCTAACTACGTGCCAGCAGCCGCGGTAATACGTAGGTGGCAAGCGTTGTCCGGAATTATTGGGCGTAAAGCGCGCGCAGGCGGCTTTTTAAGTCCATCTTAAAAGCGTGGGGCTCAACCCCATGATGGGATGGAAACTGGAGAGCTGGAGTATCGGAGAGGAAAGCGGAATTCCTAGTGTAGCGGTGAAATGCGTAGAGATTAGGAAGAACACCGGTGGCGAAGGCGGCTTTCTGGACGACAACTGACGCTGAGGCGCGAAAGCGTGGGGAGCAAACAGGATTAGATACCCTGGTAGTCCACGCCGTAAACGATGGATACTAGGTGTGGGGGGTCTGACCCCCTCCGTGCCGCAGTTAAC
>ERZ780162.72-NODE-72-length-81699-cov-4.096651_pt1 | contig 81699 bp, 91 predicted proteins | sample MGYA00511474_ERZ780162 | MGnify/ENA primary metagenome ERZ780162 (study PRJEB29588, sample SAMEA2143633) | human gut metagenome | biome: human gut; feature: human-associated habitat; material: faeces | place: Denmark | collected 2008/2010 ...
TAACAGATCTTTACAATAAAATATTCCATTACTACTTTATTCAGTATAGGTGTATCAAAACTATCGAATTCACAGCCATGCGATTAGGTGGGTGGAATATAAGATGAGTCTACAACGCGACGTCCAATTTCAATGCCTCCGCTTCCTCTTAGCTTTGAACTCCCCATATTGGCGCGGAGTTATTACAGACAACTGCTCCCGTTTCCAAAAAGCGTAGCCCTTCCTCCCCTGCTTCTGGTTCCTTTCCTTCGTTAGTGCGTAAATCATTGCTCACTTAGTACACCTTCCTTTCTGTAGTATAAGACAAAGGACCCGTGAAATATCACGGGTCCTAACACACCACACACGATAAAAGTAACATCAGGTGACCAGCCTTTACAGGCTTGGTTAAGGGGTATCATGGCTACGTTATTTTAGATCACCCTATAGTCACTGAACGTATGTGGCATATATCCTGAGGGAATAAAAATCCCTCTAATAAGTATATCGTCAAAAATTCAAAATTGTTAACCTGCAATTTCAAATTTTAACATTTTACTTAGAGTCCGCCACTCCATTATACGGCAGCCCCATCACACGCTCTATGCAGGATACCCCTTAAACTTTTACCGTCTCGCTTGAATGACGTACATACTTAACTCCGTCATACAAGCTCGGTACACCAATATCAGCAGCACTCTTACTTCTGAAAACAACCACTTCAGTATCATGATAATTAACCACTTCAAATGTCTCAAGAATATACTTCTTAAGCTCAGAAGAGATTGGCTCATTTTCAAAAAGTCTACGTAGCTTTCGATAATAGGAGTCCGTGTTTCCACAAAGCTTTTTCGCTTCACAGGACACGCCTGTGACATAGTGTTGGTTTACAATTGCAGGATAGCTGCGGAATACACTGTTCCAATTAATGTACGACTGTCTGTTATCAGCTATACCGATAATGACGAGTCCTTCTTCTCTTGCATTAGATACATTTGACATAGCGACAAGTGTCTTCGCCACATCTGCGATTACATTCAAGTTAAAGGTGCTCGACCGGAAATCAGACACTCCAATTTTAAATTCTGTCATCTGTCTTTCAATCCTTGAGTAGGACAAACGTTTATCCAGCTCTTTCGTGAATTCATCATCAACATGAGCTGCATTGTATGAAAACGAACTCTTCAACAGCTTGTACAAATTTTTAGAAGCTTTGCTGATTTCATCATACTTAATGAGTCCGCTTCTCGTGAACTGTTCAAAAACCGGTTTTGCATCTCTTATAGCTTCAGCCACGGCAGCAAAATCAGTTATAGTGTAGCCGTCAGACATAAGAGCATACAGGGCGAGAAAAACAACCTTAAAGCACTCGTCCTTATTACTAACACGCCGAACGTCAAATAGATACGAAGAGAAGTCAGAGTGAACAGAGTCGAATATCATGTCAATCTGATCAAATATGTCCGCAAACTTATTTTCCAGAACATCCTTGCCAATCTCAGCAACTCTATCTTCTACAGCTGCACCGAGCTGAGTATTCGCGTCATAGAGATCATCCAAAGAGTCCTTGCTTCTTCTGAACCTGTCCTGCAGCAGAACCGTTGCGGCAATTGTTTCGATCAATTCCTCGTCTTTTGACTCCACTATATTATGCTTATTAATCAAGTCATGTCTTCTCCAAAAGACAGAGTCAATGTCCACACCGTAGCCATACCTACGCTGGCCGACGCTTATCTTATACATATCACACAGGCACACTCTGTCATCATAGGTGTAATCACCACGGACTCTGCTGGCAATTCTTCTGACTAAATCAGGGAATTCACCTGTAGCCCTTGACTGGCGAAGATCCTGTGCAGTAATCTTTCTGCCAGTAGAGTTGATTCTGCTGAATATAAGTTCTATCATCTCATCATCCTGTCCTGTAATAATCGCAGGGATTTGATAACGATAGAAGTCACGGCACACTTCTTTCGGAAGCACCTTATCATGTTGCTCCAACTTTCCTTCCCGCACCAAATTGAAAGTATCAGAGTTAGCGAAAGGGTCATAATAGCAGTATTCGCCATTATACTTAACAGCAAATTTGCCTAACATGAAAGAAATAATAGCATCCAAGCGCTGCATACCATCGACAATTTCTAATACAGATGTTTTACTGTCTGCAAGTTCATACTGCGCGATCAGCACGGCGGGCAAGGGTATATTGTTCAGTATCGAATCTATAAGTAGCCGCTTGTCCTCTAAACTCCAAACTAACTTTCTTTGATATCTGCGATTCACATAGAATCTGTTTTCAAGATAGTTCACCAGAATGTCATTGATTGTGTAGCTATCTACGCGTAACTCGTTGTGCACTGTTCTATTCCTCCGGCTCATATTGTAAAATCCTCCTTGATTATATAACGTTAGCTTAGATAAGGTCAAACCCTTTGTGACAATAACCTGTAACATTTGAGATGTAATCTGAAATATCACCGTCTTCTGTAATAGCATCCGGTATCTCTATCACCTTCGGCAACACCTCAAGATCAGATACGTCATCAACATCCCATAATATATTTACTGCTCTCATAACACACCTCCTGATGTAAGAAGTATTACTATTACACAGATGTATAGTTACCGCTTGAAAATCCAGCTTGGCTGAGAGTATGTAACACACCGAACTCTACGCTGGAATAAATAAATGCCCCTGGCGTCAACGCTCTTTACGTAACGTCAGGGGCATTTATTTATTCCATCTTTTCCGGGCTGATTGTTCAGCCGGGGTCCTACAATCTTACCTGTAACCCGGACAGCTGCACTTTAATTCTTGGCAGACATATGTACTCCAACCAAATACAATACAGGCAGTACAAGTCCAAAGACTATTGAAACTATACCTGTCGTAGCACCAGCAGCTGCACCAATACCAGCTCCGGCGCCTACTGCGCTCGCAATAGATGATATAAGTACCATACCCAAAATACCATTTACCACAACCAGCACAATGAGTACTATGGCCAGCTTTTTGCAGATGTCCAAATTATCTTTCTTCTGGATACCACAGATACCGGCTGCCAGCTGTAACGCTGCAATCAGAACAGCGACAATAGATGAGACAATTCCCAAAGCACCATAAATTGAGTTAGCGGAAAAACCGCCAAAAGCTGAAATCAAACTGAAAGCGCCGAAAATAATGAACAGGATGCTGATAACCTTCAGCAAAGTGTTTTTATTCATGGATCGTTTCCTCCTGATGTGTGCCATAAATGCACTTATTTTGGTAGCGCTTAAATCTATCTCCCCCGGTAGCGTATTCTTAAATACACACGTAGCTTTAATTTTGCTACAGACTTTTTATACGACATGGATAGCAATCAAGCACTGTGAAGAATTATAGCATACGAATCAATACATATCAACAGTAACATGCATAACATCAATACGAGTCCAAAATGCATGTGCGATTTTATTTGACTCCATCTCAAATCAGAAGCTGTCATTAAATGTTTTCAAAAGAAATCTCTTAGATCCATCAGCATCCGGCATAACATATTACTCGTTTACAACGGCATGCAAACAACAGACGTGTTACACAGTACTGCTGCCTGATAAAGCCTACTTTCATCCAAATATAGATACAAGTAAATAGCAGGAGGAAGGTACACATTAGATGAAAGCAGACTTTAGCAGACAGCAGTATGTACTTGCTACACAATAACCATGGTACCACATTTATGACACATGTTCAACAAATCTTCCTGATACCCTCACAGCGTACTCCGCATCTCTTCTATCACACGATCAGCTATTGTACGCACAATGTCGCTATACTCATGAGATGCAATCGCGCTTATAGTATTTGCAATAATGAGCGGCTTACTTTGTGTGGACACAGTATAACCGTCCCAGCTACGGCGGGAGTTATTGATACCATTATCAACTTTAATACCCACTCCCGTCCAGCCCTCTAAACCGAAGTGTGTACTGTCGTCAACCAGTACGGAGAACGGCAACATAGGGTTAATCCCTGAACTCTTCGTGGCAGTGTATGGAACAAAGTGCCTGTCATCATCTGCGATATCCGGAAGATGTCGGTTAAGCCAGGCGTTCTTATCCTCGACAGCCGTAGTCCCAAGTATTACTTTAGAAAGAATTCGTACGTGACATCCCATAGACATGAGATGCTGAACTGCTTCCACCATATTGGTGATTGGCTGCAGGCTGCTGAAATATCCGGGTGACATAACTGTATCGATATGAGCGGAGTAATCCCAAACAACAAGGGTACCGTCCATATCAAAATAGATGATAAGGTCACTCGGAGCAACGTACATAGTACTACGAGCTAATAGCATTAAATCAAATAAAGTATAAGCTGGTACAATAGTTCCATTAATCCATGCCTTATCTATGTGCACGACTTTCTCTTTCGCTATCTCGCCACACTCTACCGACTGCAGGAATGAATAATAATCGTGATAAAAGAATCGCTGTTTACAGCGTCCATTATTAGTCACATAATCGAATACGATAGTCATAGAACGTCACCTTCCTTGTCCCAAAACAATACAAATAGAGACTGCGTCATATAACACAGTCTCCGTAAATAGCGACATCTGTTATTTCTCATGGCTCGAGAAAATATCTCATAGTCTTATAATACACACTTTGTTCTTCTTCCAATAATCGCGTTAACTTATCAATGCTGTTGCTTTTTCTATACTCTTGTAAACTGCCAATATACTCTAGCCTGTTCTTATCTTCAATAATCACAGGCGTAATGTTTGAACGAAGGCACTCTCTGAACAGTATCAAACGGCCTGTTCTTCCATTTCCATCTTGGAATGGATGAATGCTCTCATATCTTACATGGAAGAGTGCCAGATCGCATAAAGTCACAGTTTCTAACGAATTGTACCATAAGAGCAGTTCGCTCATAGAGGCATGTACATCAGAAGGTGCCACAGTATGATAAATTCCTATCATATTGGGGCGCTTCTTATACTCTCCAATCGCGTAGCCATTGGCTCTGTCCTCAAACACTCCACGCTTTAATTCATTATGCAGAGACTTTATTAAATCCTCAGATAGATCTTCTTGCAACGTATCCAGCATGTAATTGAACATAAGGAAATGCCCATTTGCCTCTTCGACATCTTTTGCTCTATAATAGCTGTCAGTAGGCGGCAAAGCACCAACATCGAAAAGCGAAGCAGTCTGCTCTTCATTTAATGTAGACCCTTCGATTTTATTTGAATTGTAGGCGAGAGTTCGTTGTGTGTAAGCATAAATTCCTGAACGATCAAATTTATTACGTTCTATCAGCAGCCTTTCGATCAACAGTTTATTATCCATGTAGATACCTCTGATTTCTATTAGCATCCTCTGAGACCTGTGCTATAAAGCTGACCTATAACGAAAAGACATTACGCAATGTTTCACGAAGTGTTACATCCTTTACAAATGCGATAGCTTCAGGATTTTGCTTTACCGCCTCTACGCACATCTCTGCAGTCGGATTTTTAATGTTTTGCAGTTCCAATCCATTCCGTCTGACAGCTTCAAGGTCATTGTTCTTCCGCTTTTGAAGCAATGCCATCGAGTGATCCAAAATACAACGCTTGCGCTCTTCCAGCATTCTGAGATAGAACTTCTTTTGAATATCACTGGCGAGTGGCATATCGAGAATCACTTGCTGTATACGGCCCATGTTGATTTTAGGCACGATTCTTTGTAAAGCCATGTTGCAGTCTTCGTTAGAAAGTGATGATATAAAATCAAAGTACTTAATTCTTTTTCCACCTGAGGTCAGTGCTGACGTAGGTATCTCATAGATTCTATAGTTCATTTTTGACTTGTCTGACATAATGTCTGACATAAGCCTCTCATCCGCCTGCTGGTACAAACAGCTCCCACAGTCGTAGACTGGTGCCAATTTGATTTCATCAGTCACCGTGTTGTAAAGGAAGCCCCAATTGCCGTTATGTCGGTCCCAGTTCCCAATGAGCGCGTCTATGATAAACATATCCCAGAATCTTTCCAGTACAATACCATGCTCAATAGCACTCTGTTCATGAAGTGCAGTAATAACATCATCGAGTTCCGTACCATAACCATTTCTCTCAGAATCAATGATCTGGTTCTTCATAGAGGCAAAATCCTGAAGAACAATACCAGGCTCCGTAAAGTCACTACAAGCCACAACTGTTCTTACATCGCCTCTTACTGCATAGGTGCCCAATATCGTTTCTTGTACAGGCAGCCCAATGATATTATAAATATGACATCCTAAGTACTCAGAGAAACAACTGTTGCTATACGACATATCATCGTTTTTAGTCGCCCTAGATGAAAACTTAAGCATGTACTGTGCACCGTTGTACAATATTGATATCTTGTTGCCATTCGCACCGTCGTAAGCTTTTTTTCTCCTTGGCATTGAAGTAAAATCAATAGCTTTCATCAAAACTCTTCCTTCTTGATTCCTAGATACTTTTCACGCAGGTACCACGCCTGTTCGCTACTTATCAAGCGCTCTACTTCTGCAACATTTATGTTCGACTGTAATTCGCAGTACTCACAATCCCAATAAGGGCATTCTATACCCTTATCCATTTTATCCCACGTCGCCTGCATTGTGCTGACAGACTCTCGTAAAAACGGTGGAAGTCCCTCTTCAAGATAGCTCTTATCAATAGGTAAGCCGCCATTTCTACACATAACCTACTACCTACTTTCCAATCACTAAATCACTATATAAGTTCATTAACTAACACACAAAATATAGTCGCCGACTGTAAACCCTTCGTCTCCAACAATAGATGCTGAAGGGTCCGGCACAAACGAATGTTTAAGGCACCAGCGGTACATCTCATATGTAATTACTGATTGTATACAAATGGCACTTATACCATTCAGCTTACAAAATGAATATAGTACATCAAATACTTTTGACATAGTACCACAACGTCTGTTAATAAAGTTAACATCAGTTACGATCAGCTTTATATTAAACAGAACATTTATGCTTAGCTTCGTTCTCATATCTGCACTGCATAAGCATACGCCAGTAAACGTGCGCTGGACACGTACTGCTGTACCTTCCGATTCTTCGAGTATAGCTGTCAACTCATGTAGTACATATTCGGGCAAGGTACATTCCATAATCAACCCCCCCACTTATACATCAATCTTTTTTCCCACCGACATCAGCATATTTAAGATCTTCGCCTTCAAATCTAATCCACATATGATCACCAACCATAGTGCCATGTGTCTTTCGAACAATATCAAGAGGGTTGTATTGCGTTAGCCCGTGCCTCGCAAGTAATTCATCACAATCTGGACGCTCCTTCGGAAAGCAGCGGCGTTCAAAAAACATGTTTAGACTCTCGATATCATGTGGGCGCTTTCCAAACACAACAAACGGAAACCCAGCAAACTCTTGGCATTCTATTTTCTTTGTAGATAAATCAACCTCTACATGAGAGCACACATCATCTTTATACATAAGATCAAAGATCAGCTTCTTTCCCATGCTATACCCTCCGTTTCCTTAAGACCGCGCTTTAAAACCTCTAAAGCTCTTATTGCTGCCGCACTATTAAGAGCTACACTGTTGAAAAAAGAATCATAATCAACGACTAACTTATCGACATTTTGCAACTGCGACACAAAGTTCGTGCGAAATGGTTTTGCCAGTATGCTTTTATAATTTGTATCAAAGTCAACACTCATAGGATACATTATCAAATCAGACATACAGGCACCACCATTATCAAATATAGGTGCTGGCCTAAAGACACCATCTCTGTAAATGAATGATATATTATCGAAATGTCTGTCATCATTTCTTGTTATCGAATCCAGGCACAATATTTTATCAAAATACGGTTTGACATCAAATTTAACAATATCAAACAAAAAATCACGCAAATCGTCATAACTTATAGAAAACGACATAACATTCGCGCTAAGTATGTCTTTCACAGTTACCTCGTCGCCACCATTCAAAAAGTCCTCTGAGTAACAACCTAATCCCAGACATTTCCCATCTTCATACACAACACATGCTTTATAAGTAACGTACTCGTTAGGCTTCAAATTGGTAAACTTAAGGAACCACGACACAAGGCACTCAGCAACGCTCTCGTACCCTAAACAATTGAGCTTTATATATTTTCCGCAAGAGTACCATTTCATTTGGTTCCCTTTTGAGGACGTCACATCACCTATCCTTTCGTTGCTTTGAACATATATTTTTTCGGTAACGTCACTTTCTATTTCGCTCAGAATATGGTGTCTCATACCAAATCACAAGTCCTCCAATACACGCTGGCGCATACCAGGATTACGCACATACTCAATATAGGTAACATCCTGCTTTACTGCGGCCATACATATAGCGTATGTTTGATTCTCCACATACATAAGCATAGCGCCATTCTTCTCAACAGCTGCCAAGCAAACTTCTTCTGTTTGATGTTTAATATGCCTCAAAGCCTGCGGGCGGTTTGTGACGGCAGCCATGCAGAGTTCGCTCGTCTGATCCTTAACACCAACGATCGCTTCACCTTCTCTGCTCACAGCTGCCATGCATAGTAGATCCGTCTGTTCGCGCACACACTCGATTGCGTAGCTGTTTTCATGTATCGCAGCTAGACAGATCGGTAATGTCTGATTCCGTACATACTCCAGTGCGAAACCATTTTGACGGACTGCAGCTAAACATATTTCAGGTCGCTGATCCCTTACATATTCCAATGCATAACCATTCTGGCATACTGCAGCCATACACAGATCTTTTGTCTGGCTCTTAACGTTTCTCAGATAGAGGCCATCAAGCATAACTCTTTCATAGTCAGTCATACTTACTCCTCCATTACAGGGGTTCCTTCTGACTCCGTATATACCTCTTCCGAAACCACGTTACACCCAGGTAACACCATTATTGCAACTGTCATCAAAAAAATCAAGCAAAATCGTTTCATAGTACATCCTCCGCTATTTCGCATCAAACGCGTGAACGGCATTGTCCACCATGATGTAAGATGTTGGCGACACCATTCTGAGAAACTCTGGCTCAGTAACATACAGCCTGAATGCTTCAGCGAAGAACTCGGTGTGCGTCCCTGAAGCACTTAATCCAAGCTTCACAGATTCAGTTCTAAAAATCTTCAAGTTAGGTTCTAATCCACTGTATGTTCCTAAAGCATCATTGACATAGTGACCAATCTCATGCGTGACAGCTGCTGGATACTCGTCATTGATATAGAGTATCTTTTTCTCATAATCAAATGCTGCCTGTAGCTTTCCTGCTGGTTTATACTGCTCATAACCTAAATAGGCTTCGTCAACAACATCCCAATCCGTCATCTTCACCTTAAAGCCGCTCGTTTCATAAGCACGCCTGATTGTCTGCGGAATAGACCCATAATAATCCATGAGTACGTCTACAGAGTTCTCGTACAAATTACCTTCTGTTACGAGAAACTTAAAGTTATGTGACACAGCTGTTTTATTACCCAATATCTTTGTAAAGTCAGAATTGATCTGAACAGAGTCAGTCGGGACATATCCATAGTATCTGCCATATTCTATTGCAACTTTATCCAGATATACGCTAACGATGTCAACCTGATATCCCTCTTTCAGATGCACTGTTTTCTGCAATGATACATCGTCCGCACTGAACATAGTGATAGAAACATCCTTAGTAATAATTGCATCACAATAGGCCGTCACCGCCTCTGTGTACATCGGCGGTGACAGGAGACATGCTATAGAAAATAGCATAACCAAGACATATTTATACATATAACCTCCTCGTAGTACGCGGCCCGTTTATGGGCCGCATACACTGATAATTTTACGGATCGTCCATAGTCTCTTTACACAGATTCAGTCCGAGCTTCAGTCCGTACTTAAAACTTAGGTAAAGTTCAATCGACATACGTTGATTCAAAGAATCTACATATGCTTCTAGCTTTGGGACAGCACTCTCTGGCAAGCATTGTTCCAGCGCCTTTCTATTCTTGGCTACTTCATCTTTAAAACAGTTGTTCTTAGCACAACACTGTGAAATTGCTTCAGCAGGATATACATTTCCAGAATAGACATCAAATAAAACTCCCATATTCACACCTCCTAAGCGAGAAGCTCGATAGCCTTCTTTGCACAATGGCGGCACATAGAGTGTCCGTAGAAATCTGCTGCATCAACTGATAAACCCCCACAAAACTCACACTCTTTAATAATATTTTTAGTTTCCAGTTTCCGTTTATAATAGCAGAACTCTCGTACAGATATTTCTCTGTGACTGCACCAGTCATATAGTGAAATGTCAGAATATTCTGAATAATACTCTGCTATCACAGAACGCCAGTATTTTTCTACTGATTCGCGTTTGTACAGTGCAACTCCAGTCTTAGCCAACTTCTGCCTGTAATAGTAGAACTGTGACAAACTGCGTCTGCAAGTCTTACACCAATCAGCTATAGTGACATCCGTATGATTCTGATAGTAATCATATATAAACGAATACCACATACTACTCTTATTTTCACATGTCATTTTCTTCTTGCCCCGCGTCTCAAAACTGCTGAGGTATTCACCACCAACAAATCCTATACCAATCGCTTCCATTTCTTCCATATATGAATACAGGACGTCAGTCCTCACACCATTCGCACGACACCAGGCATCAAGGCCCATGCCGCTCGAATAATACCGTAGAACCATATCACGCTTCTCGCGTGTCACCTCGTTCAACGCTGGTACTTCCCCAGACCGGTAAACGATCGATACTGTACGTGGCCTACGCACATGGTTCTCTTTTTGTTTCAGACAGCCGAGTTTCCTTAGCCGGTAAATTGCAGTCGAGAAGCAATGGTAGTCGATACCATGTCTACGACAATATTCAGAACAGCTCAGTCCTGACTCCTGTGCTTTCGTGTAATACTCAGCGTACATTGATAATTCCATAGTTCCTTCCTCCGTATGAATAAATAAAAATACTATTTACATATACATATGGAGAAATCACATGTTAACGGTGTAATGATTGTGGTAAGAGAGGCTCCTGTAATCAGGAGCCTCTCTTAGACTTCAAATCCACAATAGACTTAATAAGCATACCAGACAGGACAGCTTCATCGATAAACGGCAGCGGGTCTGGCACCATGGCGTCTGTAAATAATACCGCAAGTATAAGAATAACCTTACCCATAAGAACCTCACATAAATGGAATAACGCCGAGATCTGTAAGTAGACTCTCCCCATCTGCGGCGGACGTAGCAAGGAAATCGCAACGCTCGTTCATAGGATGGTTGTTGTGACCTTTGATCCAGATATACCGTACTGTGTGAGCTTCCTGCAACTCAAGAAGCTTTTTCCATAGATCTGTATTCTTCACAGAAGCGCCTGAGCTTGTACGCCATCCGTTACGCACCCAGTTCTTTATCCAGTTTTTATTGAACGCATCCACGAGATATTTAGAGTCCGAAGTAACGGTAACTCGACTCGGCTCCTTCAGCTTCTCCAGCCCAGCAATAACGGCCATCAGCTCCATACGGTTATTAGTTGTATACGCATAACCGGCTGAAAACTCCTCCGTGCTATGGCAACCGTCTGCTCCAACAGTAACGATGATAGTGCCGTACCCGCCTCGCCCAGGATTACCTTTAGCGGAGCCATCTGTATACATACATATAGTATTCATATAATATTCCCTTTCACAATTAACGTTCAAAAGTCGTAATAACTTTGGTGTCACGAGGAAGAGAAGCAATCAGAGAGGAATACCCTCCCGATCTCCTATCCAGATCCACAACGTACTTCAGGTTGCTGCAACCTTCAAAGGCTCCCGTAACATCTAGGCACGGAAGCTGTATAAACATAACATACTCCAGTTTAGAGCAGCCAAGAAAAGCACTGTTATAGTAAGCCGACGGCAGCCCAATAACACGCACCAAGTTCGTTGCATTCATAAATCCTGTAATTGCATTGTTATGCAGGAACCTGACTTTGTACGCGATATCAGATGCAATTTCAATAGACTCTATAACTTTATTCCCGGCAAAACACTCATGGTGAAATATGCCTCCATTTCCATACACGACCATAGCGTGATTCACAATAATATGTGGGTAAGGCGCGATATACTTTACTGCAACAGGCAACCCGCCGATCTCGCGCCACAGAAAATCACTGTTCGTACATACATGTCTTTCACTCATTTTTCATACTCCATCTAGCTGAAACAGAAAGTAGTTATCCGAGTTTATTACCTGTGGCCTCATGGAAGCGTCGACTAACGCAGGCACAGCTATACAGCTTGAGTCATCCATCTTTTCTGTTACAACAAACGGCATGAATTCACCAAGAAGTTTAACCCTAGAACCAGGCTTCAAAGAACAGAAATCAGTGAATAGCAAAAACTAACACCTCCCTCAATTATTGTAATAATGGCACATCAGTCGTATCACGCTGTAACACTACATTCACAATATACCTGTAAATGCTCTTATCATAAACAGAGCCATCAGAGCTGATACCAGACAAGAGAAAGTCTGTAACGTCAGGAATAACAAGCTTCCAGAAGAGACGCCTGTTCGCTCTTCTTATACTCTCCTGCTGGCTATCAAGCACATTATATTCCATTGGCCTGCCTACACGCACACAGGCTTCCTGCTGTAAAGACAAGAATACTCTGTGCTCGTCACCAGGGCTACATGCGATAGTATTCGGCATAACAAATACACGGTCCGCTACAAACCTGGCAGGCAATAGCAGGTGCGTAAATTCCCGTGCAAATAGAATATACGAAACGTTTTTTGTCCTGACATACATATAGAACATAGTTGTGAGGAATTGGTACATCCTCAGATAACAATCCTCCATAGATGTCTTTATTGTATGTGTCGTGTAATTCAGATTACTACTGTTCCGGACATAATTTACTAAGGTCGCAGGTTCATGCGCGCATATGTTCCTCAACACACGGAAGCAACCCCCAAAAGGCGCTATTGTAGAGACACCGTCCTCTTCCTGCATTCCAATTATGATTCCCGGTAAAAGCTCAGGCTCTCTATGTAAACTGAACTTGAAAATTAAATCTATAGTCTGCCCTGTCATTATTCCACCTGTATTCAATATTCTTCTAAGATACTGTGATATCCTGCCTTAGCAGCATCGAAGACGCTCTCAAATGTTCTCTCAATAGTAGCACCCGCATAAGGACTGCCTGCTATCTTGGACTGCTGCATATAATACTTAATTCCATTTGCTGTAAAGCCGAGAATAGGGTCTGTCTCCTCAATACGGGAACCGCCGATCCCCATGGCAACCGCAGTGGTGATTGTACCTGGGCTATCTTTATCAACTACGCCGATAACGGATACACCCTCTACTGGCTGTGCCCCTGAAATTTCAGAGGCATAGGCTGGTATTGTGTAATTAGCGCGAGACGATCCACCGTAAGCCTGAATCAGCGACCACTGCAGGATCTCACTCACGCGGTTGTTTATCGCTGTCCGTTGCACATCTTCACTCAGGTTAATATCATCATAATTATTTAACCTATAATTACCGTCTGCATCGATCTCGTCACAATATCCCTTCTCCATTCCCAGATTCAGCAGATACTGCTTCTGCATACTAGACCCTTTTCCCTCTGTGTAAAAATACGGCAACTTGGGTGTAGAAACGAAACCGTCTCCGTGTGTTTCCGTAGGCTGCTTATAGTACGCATATACACCATCCCATGCGCAAACAACAAGAGTCTTTATGTACTTATTCTGTACGTCCTGCAGTGTCTTCTCAGTTACATCGTACCCAAAACTTTTTGCGAGAATCGTGCTAAACTCACGAACTGCGATATCTGGCTGCACCAGTATAGCATCGGAGTTGTAGTCCTGCTCCAGGTCAGCAGAATATAAGAGCTCGTCGATTGCCGCGTCAGAGGCATGATTCACCTGCTTAGTTAGTACATACTCCTGAAGCGAGATCCGTTCAAGTTCGGCGAGCCTGTACCAGAACGTCACATATAGAGCCATGAACATCAGCGCCACGAAGAACGTAACCATCGTCATCTTAGACATAAGTTCACCTACCTTATCCGTGCGGAAAACGTGTAATCAAATTCCGGTTGTACAATACGGGCTATTCTGTAAGCAATGCTCGCTGAAGTACTTGTCCCTATGGAATACACTCTAACCGTAATATGGTCTCCCTGATCGTAATGGCGATTATCATCTGCCACAATCATAGACGGATAATACTCTCCCGGATTAAGGGGGTCCGGATCCACAATACGTCTCTCTCTGGTGATTTCGTAGTTTACCGCCATCGAATATGATGCAAGGTCACTGTTCAACTGCCTCAGCATACTGTCCGTGATCTCACGGCTGTCCACTACCTCATCGATAAAATTGTTAACGACAGACACGATTGCCCTGCTGTCAAGCGCAGTCTTTTGGGCTCCATAGGCAATGAACGGAGCAACAACAAGTAGCATGAATACAAGAAACACACCAAGGAATTTTCCTATAATATCAGTGTTCATCAAAAACCTCCCGAAGTTCAATAGGGATAGGTGTCAGATATACTCTGCAATCAACTGACAGCAAAGACTGCATATACTTCTCTGTTTTAGGATTAGGCGATAATGCGTAGACTCGGACATCACGCAGAAAATGCTCCTGAACATTCCTCCATCTCAGCGCCGTTGCGCATAAAAGCTCAGAGTCCACAACAGCTGGGATGACCGCCTTAAATGAAATCACGCTGTCACTGACTCCATTTTCAGATGATATTACATCCTGTATAATACTGTGCCCAGGTCCGTCCATAGGAAGCCCGGCCAGATACTCTTCAAATGTCATTGCTTTTGAATTGTCCACATGAACTCCTTCCTGTCTTTCTCTATCGCTGTCAGCCCATCGTCAGACATAATTGGTGAAAGCTCGCTGACGTAGTCATCGCATAGTGACAGCCGGTACTGCGTATTATCAAACCCTCTGTAGTGGTCACGCAGCGTAGTAACGACTCCGGTCTGCAGCATACTAGCTACACTGTCTGAATCCTTTCCGGAGATCATCCTGTTTCTCACTGTATAGCTGTGATGGAATGTATCAGTAGAGAGAGTGACATATAATCTCTTATCATCGCTGTCCGCAAAAGCGATGCCGTTCTTCTCCTCTGGCCCGTAGTTATCGATTGCGTATCCAATCATATAGACTTGATACCCTGTCATTACAAACGGGTCAACAGCATCAACGTCAGACACAGCAACTTTGTCAGAATTTAAATACTCATCCTCGACAACAGAAAGACTACGTATCTGAAACACCAGAACGCCAAGACTTACTGTGCAGAATAGCAACGCTATGAATAACTCAAACACAGAGTCAAATAGACTTTCTAATGAACTGTCACTCATCTCACACCTCCCTGATGTTGCTGATCACAATATAGGGATTACCGTGATCGTAGTCTACTACCACGCTAGCCCTGCAATCGCTGTAGGACAACAGATCTTTTGCCGCCGAGTAGCAGGGGTCATCCACATACTCAATTGAAGACGAATCCAGTCCAGTTATCGTGACATCATTTGAAGCATAACACCTACTGGTTCCGTCCGGCAGTATCACATGAACATACAATATATAGTCGTCTGTAAGTTCATATAGGCTGCTGGAGATGACGGGCACTAATGGGTTCACACCATTGCGGGAAGACGCATCAAGTTCTGCAATACGGTCGAGCTGAGAATTTTCCAAAGACAAAGACACATCATCTACCTGAGCCGATGCGTACCCCTGCCCCATAGTGTAAATGAAAACGAAAAATGAAACAGCTGAGAACAGAACAACCAGACTGGCGAACCATGTGATAATCTCTTTCAATTCACTGTCCATCATATCACACCTCCACTGCCAGGATACCAACAACAGTAGTTGAATCAGGGCTGTCATAAATCAGACATGTCTGATACGCTTTATAGGAATCACCGCCCCTGTGCAGAAACCAGTCCTGCAGGTTCGTATTTGTCACCGTATTGTTCGTATGATCCCAATAGGTCAGCGACAGTCCACCGACATTAGAACTGGGAGTGAGTAACATAGCCAGCCTTGTTCTGGCGGCTTCCAGCTCCGGATACTTTGACGGCTGTGTACAGTTAATAACATCAGAAGTCATACCCTTTGTCACGTCAGTATATGAGGTAACGAGCACAGTATTAGAGCTGTCCATTACAATGACAAACGGATCTCCGTGGGTACTACTGATCAGGTTAACCATCTCCTGCCCGCGAATCAGGTTATCGTCATAAGCAGCATAGGCGGCATAGTCCTTTATATTCTGACTCGCGGTATCCTGCGCCTCTAGGGTCTCCCAAGCTCGTGAGGATAAATTCAAGATCGATGCGAACAATGCGAGAACTATAATGGCAAACAGGATATAGACAAATTGCCAAATTACACCTTCTACTTCTCTAAACACAGTTACCTCCATAAGCAAGTGTGGCTGTCTGCGAACAGACAGCCACTAAGCGGTTACATATTACTGCATCTGCTGGAAAAGGAATCCCGCAATTTCACCATTAGAGTCAACAACGATATTTGCGTAATACCTGCCGTTGCTCTTAACATATGTCTCGGGAGTCGTCTTCCTGGCCATGGGAGAATAATTGGAATTCTGCACGGCCATACCGGTGTCAGGGTCACGCTGGAGCTGCTCAATAGAGTATACACCGTTTTCCTGCGTAATTGCGTTTCCACTGTACACACCATTATTAGAGTTGATTCCATCCGGCACTGCATTGTAATAATACTGTTTGCCAGAAAGCATAGTACCACTATCCTGGCTGTAGTATGTATTGCCGGTACCAGCGGTAATAACGGCGATCATGTACTCGCGGCCCTTATACAGATTCGCTGCAGACTGAATCTCACTTCCAGAAACAATCTGATTGTCAAAGGCTGAAAACTCAGCATACGCCGCAGAATCAAGCATATTGGACATATCATCGAGTGTTGATTCCGTTCTGCCCTTGAACGTGGTATAAATGAAGACACACAGTGCAATTACACCGAACAAAATAATAGCAAAGACTGCCAACTTAGCAAGGCTTAAACCTTCTCCACCAATTTCCATAATTCTTAATCCTCCTGTCTGTAAGATCTTTTAGATAAAGTTACAATGTACTTTCCTTCCCGGCGTTTGAGATAGCACACGAGATTCTTTACAGGATCCTTTATATCTGCATTGTGGAAAAAGCGTGCGGCGGAATCTTTTGCCACTACAGTTACACGCATATCTCTCCACACACCTGGAAGTACGTAAGATACTATGAACTCCTGGGTCTCTCGGCCCTGTTCATCAATTAAGTATGGCTTCTTATTAGCAATAGTTCCGGTTATCAGCATCTCGTTTGTGAGAGGCATTTCTACTCCGCATCTGATATCGACCACTCTGAAATAGGTGTGGTGCTTCGGCGTTGCGTTGGTAAGATACCCGCGCACATCGCAGATTCCACAGATAGATGGATTCCAGAGATATTCCGAGATCAATAGCGGGATGCGGACACGCGCAAATGACACAGGTACGGAATAAAATTTCTCACCGTTAACCGTCATAATTTCTTTTACTTTTACGTCTTGGGCAATATAGCCACGCATAGTGCTTATGATCATTGTCTGTAAGTTACCTTTCTAAAAATTCAAATCCTGAAGCATTGAAACACCAGACGATAACGCGAAGGCTCCGAATGGTATTAATATATCCGCAACGAGATATGTATACATCGGCGCCATGGCGACTGGACTCGCCATCTGTCGCTTGCTGCTGAGTACGTGCGACTCAACAATCTTGCGCTCCTCCAGTGAACTCTCTCTATCAGTAACCAGATTACTGAATGCCTCAGCAAGACTAACCTGGTAGACAGTTGTAAGAAGGTCATCACACATAGATGAGAACTCCGGGACTGCCGAAGCCCGCCTGAGGTTGTATATGGCTTCTGTTCCATTCATCGCATAACTGTGATAACAGTCTATCAGGATGTTTTTGTGAACGTCCGCAGACTTGGACATCCAATAAATGACATCCATTGTATCGAGACTCGTAGTAGACAAAATAGCCACGACTGTCTGTAACTGTAGCACGTCCAGCTGAGCCTCTGATGTGATTACCTTTGCTCTGAAACTGAGTAGGAATAACGGAGCATTGTAAGCCACAATAGCCACTCCAATATAGATAAAAGCATACCACCAGTGGAACACCAGGCTATGGTACTGCTCGTACTTATCCTGAATACGAGTTACCTGTTCGCTCTGGCCTGAGCTGGATAGTCGTGGCAAGACACGTCTCACCATATTAAGCAGAGTTTCATCATCTGGCAACTGATCCATCGCCAGTATCTCGGCATCAAGAGCACGGACTCTGGCTGCCTCGTCAGCCGTATATTGTACAGATGATGTTAATGATACAGTCTGTATATTGTTATAGACAGCAGACCGTGAAGAGGTCAGAATAATAATGGAAGCTACGATAGCCATAACGAACGCAACTACTGTGAACACAAAGCGCTCGAAATACAGGTAAGGCAGAGTCTTACTGGAGATGCTGTGATCAATCATCCCCTGTAACTTTCTCCTTGTACGAAGCTTGTGAGTCTGAAGGGATTCAGCAAACTTTTGAATCTTCTCGTTCTTCATGAGTTCTCGCAATACATGCACTCTGTCATCGACACGTGCTACACTCGTGGTACTTAATGTTGACAGTATGTAATAGCACACGAACGAAACGATCAACGTAATCATCTTACAGATATAACCGAGAGCTCCGTTGTAGATCGGACCGATCGCAGGGAATATCTGTACGATAGCGTAAGTGCCGATAGGATAAGCGATGATAGGGATGAGCGCTAAAATCGGCAGTGACTTAAACAACAGTTGCTGCTGGATGTGTGTCCGTCGCTCTACTGTAAGGTCTGACTTCAGCATCTGTATAGTCAGAGGCACTGCACCGATAGTCTTTGTGTTGACCGTTACTTCAGCATCACCAATATCATTCAGAACCCAACACGCAGTAGCAAGTGTTCTCAGCGTCCTGCTCGGAGTCTTCACATAGAACTCATCGAGCAGCTTCTTACCATTCGTCGACGTCACAATCTCATAGAGTTCATTGAACGGACGACGTACAAGAGAGCCGACCTGCGCATCGTGCAAGGCGTCAGGAAGATTGTTATATCTGGTGTACGCTTTAGACAGCGAAGTGAGGGCCTGTATGAGCTGACCTTCCATCTGTACAGACACCTTGTCAATATTTTTATAGATTGTAATATCCATAAAAATCTGCGAGATTAAAAAGATAAGTACACCTGATAGGATATCCCGGAACCCTATAAAACCGAATATAAATAGTGCCAGGGATATGGCAAGCGTGCGCTCGAATATTCCTACAGATACGACACGCCCCTCCATCATGGAATATACTGACAGATTGTTTACCTGCGTAGATAGCTTCCTAAACTTCTGTCGTGTCAGGAAAAAATCGTTATAAAAGTTCCATCTTGCGTTCTTCCGCACATACACAGCGTCTTTTCTGACACGCTTTCTCGCGTTGAGAAATCGTGTCAGATAGGCCATGATAAGAAAGGTTGCAACGGATATAGCTGCGCCGATCGAAAGCGGGACAACATACTCACTCATACGGAGCACCCCCAGTTCTGTAAAATCCACTCTGCCCACTTAGATCTGTCTTCCACCCTCATAGCACGGAAGATATGTCGCACAAGAGTGTCACTGAAGAACACGGGCTTGCCAGTGTCATCTGTTGCTACTTTGTACGTCTTCGTAACCGGATCAAAGACGATCACGTCTCTAGTCGTAAACCGCTCTCTGTCTGTACAACGCTTATAATACTCCGCAGTGATTTTATTGATGGAACATGGATCTTTTGGGTCAAACTCCGGATAAGGCTCCTTGTCAAGAGGGACGATCTCAGTGACACGTTCAATGAAACGATAACCCTCCACGTTGTAGTCCATATGCACGTCCACATGGACTACATCCAGAACCTGCGGAAGCATGGTCTCATAGGTAGCACCACCGCCTGAGCCTGCAGCGGCAGACATAGCGAGCGCCTCAACCAGATCAATGGTCCGGTTGGCATGGTGCGAAAAGATAGTGAACAGTGACGCGACTCGACCAAGCTGAATCATACGGGCTGCTACTGTATCCGTAGCGACCTCACCAATTACAGTGATGGCCGCGTCAGACTTTTTCAACGCGTCCTGCAACTCCTCGGCGGACACATACGGCGTCTCCTGAACGGACTCAATATTTCGCCTAGGATACATTTCACGCGCATACATTTCTGGTGCGAGTTCAAGGATACGAATATTGTAGCGGCGGTCGATTGCCGACATGGCAGCGCCCATTAGAGTCGTCTTTCCGCTTCCCTGTCGTCCTGTGAACCCAGTTGTCACCTGTCCAAGCATAAGGAGCTCAATCATATTCTTGATAAGCTGTACATTCGTATATGCACGAATTGGCTCTCCAGCTTCATCAAACATGAGTGCTCTGGTAGAAGGATCACGCATCTGAGGGTCAAGCAGAAAGTCCAGCGATTTCACGTCCAGAACGAATTTACGCACAATACAGGCCCAGGTCTCAGCTACCGGAGGCCGCAGCGCGAGGATACGAGATTTATCGCTTGACGTGTTTATCAGGTATCCTCTCTTAGCCGTCAGCGCTCCTGGACTGTTGTATCTGCACAAAAGCTGTACTACCCGGCGCATCTCACCTTCATCAGGGAAACTGAGAAAACGAAGATGGATATGCACGCCTTTGTAGTATATCCAGACAGAACGCCGCATATCATAGCCATCAGGGTCATCTGTGAGAACTGTACCGGACACTCCGATATTAAGGCCATCGATGCTCAAAGACCGCAAGGTATCCACCACACCATACCCCTTGTACTTAGCGTAGTTCAGAGTAGCGACAACCGCATAAGCCTCACGGTCCGTTATCGGAGTCGTCATCTCCTGATTATAGGCGTCGACAAGGTCACTGATACTTACGAAGTACGCCTCAGTACTGTTATCAACGTCGTCATACCGAGCCGCATTCCAATGATACTTCTCGATCAGATACTCCAATGATTTCTTTCCGTGAGTTGCATACAGACGTTCAATCAGTATCTCGAATAGCCAGTATGCTTCGATATACGATTCTGTCAGCGGATACACCTTATATAGATCCTCTATGTCTGGGAACAACTCATCGGTCAGAATAGAGACAATCATTTCCTTTACAGTTGTCCTTGCAACCTCATCTCCGTCCACACAGTTGATGAGTGCCTCCTCAATACGAATCTGGGTTCGATAGGCAGCCTCGTACTGCTCATTCGTCTTTGCATTTAGATAGGTCGTGTCCTTCATGTGATCTGCAATACGATGGACCAGTTTATCCAGCACATCACTTTCTGTCATGATTTTTTCTGCCACAGTGTTTGGTTTCTTCTTTTGATTGTAGATGAAGTATCCTACACACCCGCCGGCTGCCAAAATCAAAATGGCAATACAGATAATAGTGTCCACGTTCTCACCTCCATCGTTTCACACCCATCTCGCTGAGCACACAGTCCGTAACTGACTTCATGTCACCGGTAAGATTGGTGAGTCTTGGATCTTTATCCGCCATATAAGGAATAACATCCTGTAAGGCGCCATTGAGTGAACACTTCGTGATATATGGATTAAAATGTAGGTGACACACGCGTTTTGCAGGCAACCCGATGTAACGTGAAATATCTCTCATAGAGCCAATTGCCTCATTATAGTAATTGACAACCACATAGACATTCTTCTTCCCATTGAACTTCGAGTTGCGGAGCCAGTCATGTAAAAGAGCATAATTTTTCTTGCTCGGTGTGATTACAATAAATATCTGATTTGCGTCCTCAATCAACGCCTCAGACGTGATGTTTTCCGTATCTGTAGAATCATCACAGATAATCACGTCAGTCGGTACATGCTTAAATACATGCCGTACCACCTTGCGTGTAACCTTTTCTGTCAGCGTGCGATTTGACAAATCCATGATATAAGAATTTTTTGCATAAGACGTTGCAAAATCAAGGATCTCATTCTCCTTTAAGGCTCCAAGCTCGATAAGCTTCACGAGCTGCATAACACTTCTAGTAGGGTCAGCCAGATCCTTTACACTGATATATTCAGGAGCAAGGCTTCCCACTTCAGTGAATGTAAACATAGAACGCATATTGCTGTATGTCAGCGCCTGATTCAACAGCATTCCGAATACTGTAGATCCACATTGGCGTGACGGTGCGCATGTAATTATTTTATGACTCATATGACTCTCCTATTTCTGCCGGCTTCCTGTCGCCTCACGCAGCGCAATCTTCGTAAGAGTTTTCACAGGGGCCAGATTTAATTTCGACAGAGCAGAAACCACAGCCGATACAATCTTAGAGGACATCGGGTACAAATTAGCGTATGCTTCAAATGCTTCTACGCGTTTAGCCGTAGTTCCATCATACAAACTTCTGGAGAATATATTGAGGGTAACGTACTCCTCAATATACTCCAGCTGCGCCAACTCAAATTCACTCTGTACCATACCGGCTACATAGAGAACAAGGTCAGCCTCCACACATTCAACGTTATCAAGCAGTACCGCATTGAAGTCACCAGGTGTGTACCCACAATCATCGAAAAAATCATCGAATCCATCTTGGGTGTATGCTACCATCACATTCTGGTAATGCCCAAACTGCTGTCTGTTCTCAGCCAGCCGCAACACACGTGAATCCGAAGATACATAGAGTACATCACCGAACTCCTGAAGAATCTTCAGGAGACAGTAAATGACAGGGCGCTTGTCACAGTCGCCGATCACACTGATAATCATTCAGTCACCCCCTCAGCTTCTTCGTCGGCCACGTCAGTTTCCGTTGTAGTCGGCGTCTCTTCGATCACCGGTTCCCATCCGTCATCGAGGATAACATCTCCGCTCTCAGCAGCTTCTTCATCACTTGCCGTAGCCGCATCAGTCCTAACCATATTGTTAAAGTTAGAACGGCCTTCGGAGAGCTTGGCTCCATCAGAATCCACAGTATCCTCTTCGTCACGGAAGATAACGAGAAGCTCCTCAATTGAGGATCTCCATGCCTGCATATTCGCAAGCTCCTCTTTCTCGATGATATTCGGGTTCTTCTGAATAAGGGCAGCGATATTCGCAGGCGGTGTGTAGAACGTCACAGCTGCCTGCTGTATCCCAGGCTCGATATATTTCTGGGCGTATATTGTACATCCATATTCTGAATTCAGATAATAATCCACTAAGGCCCCTTGGTAGGTCTCCCATTCTGCGGCCGCCAGATAGAGCTTCAGTGTGTTATCACTGATACCCATCACGCGCTTGTGAGACAGTACGTAATAGTCATCGCCGTATGGCATAGTAATGTTCACGTCTACATAGTCTCCCTCTCGCAGGCCGACGGTCCATCTGTCGACATAGATATCCACCTCACGCATATCGTCTCTTATCTGCTCGGACATAATCATGTCCGTAAGAATCGGCGTACCGTAGGACAGACCGATTTTAAAGTACTTTCCAAGTACTGTGTTGATATCCGTGACGTACTGTTCATTCACATCTGAGGCGAGTTTTGTGATAGGCTCAAGAACGTCCTCTGTAATCTCGTCTCCCGGCATTACTGACGAGGCTACTGTGTAGCATGTTACTTCGCCGCCGTGTGCAGCGATAGTAGCCTCAAGGGATGCGACCTCTCGCTCATAACTTTCAATCAGTGTGGAATTGCTGTTCACCCACAGAAAAATCGTTATGACATTCGCTACAACGAGCAAGCCAATAACGATTCCTATAATTACCTTTCGTTTAGTTGACATCTAACTCTCCTTATAAATCAATGCCCATGCATAATAAAAGCACTATAAAGCCAATAGACGCATAGGCATTATCTTTCTTCATACCTACCAGAGTGTTCGCAATCAGCAGGCATAACAAAGCGTCTTTTAATATAGTAAGGATTACCATCGCATAACCACCACCATAACAGAAGTGTCATTGATATTGGAAAGCTCAAAGTTACGAGCGTTGCCATAGATACCAGTGATAGGTATGGAACGCATTGGCGTTATCATACAAAAAGCTGCCATGGTACGGTTCGCATAAAACGCCAGGTTATCCTCAAGTGAAAACTTGTCATTGAAGACTGTCTCGGTTATCGTCTCTGGTCTTTTTGAATTGGCAGGTACAATCACATAATTGTACTTCACAGAACATGGCTCCGACCTGTTGCAGAGCAGCGTATAGGATTTACACATCTTGTCCACCACATAGAGGTACATACAGGCCACGTCACACGTATCCGCCTCATAGTACAGATGGAATCCCAACTGCGGCATATAGTCACGCATAAACCGTTTGGAGCCTTTCTCTTTCTGACTCCGATAGCCGTCCGGCAGAACGTAATGCTTCCACGTCCAGTTGTTGATTTCCAGGCACTCGATGTTAAACTCTTCCCGGAAGAAGTTCAGGATGTTCGCCCGGATTTCCGTCAGCACAAGGTTACTGCGATAATAGGAAGTACCTTTCTTTTCTATAGTGGCTTCCGTGGCCGCAAGATAGATAGGCTTTCCATTCAGATACTGCCGCAGGAACGCACGAATCTCCTGACAGTAAAGCGACGTATCCATAACAGGCCCACGGCTCCTGTTATTTCCGCTGAATTCTATATTACTGAGAATCGTACCGCTTGGCGTCCCGACTATCATAGCCATGTTGGTTTTACTTGGGTCGAATACGACAACAATATCACCGTAGTAGTCCAACTTTGGAACAGCGTCACCAACACTCCAGAAATACTGCTTCTTGTTACTCTCTACAACCAGCATCAGATACCTCCAAAAGAAAGGCCTCTGTCAGAACAGAACTGCTCTAACTCAGAGACCGAGTACGGAACTTTAGACACGATATAATCAAGCTCGATCCAATCGTCAGGAACCTTTGCCAACTGGAGTGCCGCCGACAATACACGCCTGCGATGAGCATCTTTCTCGTCCGGATGAACTTCCTTTGGCTTCATGACTGCTACCGGCTCATACTGGATATTGTACATACGATAGAGTGACTTCTTTGCCTCCTCGCGGGACTTGAGCCGGAAATTTAATCTATGCAGGTCAATCACATCTCCGCCACAATGACATGCTCCGAAACATCTCCATATCTCTGCTCCTGCTTTATAGGAGAACGAGCGTCCGTGTGTCTCATTGTGAAACACACAGGGAATGCTCGCTGTTATCGTCAGGTCTGTTTTAGGATCTACATGTTCCTTGTAGTACCGCGGGATAGAAGGGAGTCCAGTCTCAACAGCAGACATACAGATCACCCGCCAATCCTATGTGCATAGCACCTTCATTCCAGTCCTCGCTCTCTCGCACACGTCTCACATCGACACCGCCCTTCGACAACTCCGCCCGCACGCGTGAGGCGATTTTAGGATCGACACTTATGCTCTGGTAGTCCTCGAGACGCTCAGGCAGATACTCTTCAATCAGTGCGCCAAGGTCCATAGCGCAGATTACTTTTGTCTTACCAGCATCATAGATAAACCCTGAATCCTCATCATCCGGCTTCATAACTGCCGGATTGTCCGGGTATGTGAGCCACATCATCCCGATGAGCTGCTTTGATGGGATCTTCTTCAGAAGCTGGCCCATCCACTTCTTATCAGTCTTTGCTTCTTTATACGCCGTCTGTAATACTTTGTTCAGGTCCTTTTCCTTTGCGATATTATTCTTACGAATATATTCTTCTCCAGCAGCGATTGCTGTTTTATAGTAACCGCCGCAGTCAGCAACCTTACGCCAATAGTAAAGCGCCTCTGTGTTTGAAAAGGCCACGCTAAGGATAGCGGTTCTCAGCGTGGACGCATAGTAATTGTCTGACGGCTGTTTGACGAACTCATAGAGCGCATCATCAGACAGTGCTCCTGAGCCGGCGGCAGCGATTCCGACGAACGTTTCCGCACTTGCACGGCACAGTTTCGCATCCTTCCCTGTACACATATAGAGAAGCGACTTCAACACACAGTACGACACCTTAGATATTATACGAGTTCCGTTTGGCAGTGTGAGCGAGTACTGTCCTGCGTTAGCATTGAATACACAGTCGTTATAATAAGACTGGAACAGGCTCGCGATGCTGCACTGACGAAGCGGTATCGTGCTCTTCAAACTAATCTGTTTCACAGGCTGATCCAGTGAACGCGGTTCAGACATAGCGAGCATGATACGTGTGAACTCACTCTTATTGTTAAAATCAAATTGTATGTTACGGAGATGCTCAGATACAATCGGATCTATCACGCTATACCTCCTTTACTTTCTTCTGCTTCCAATAACAGAAGGATAATCTTGTGTCGCAAAGAAACCTCTGGAAACCAGCACTGCCACGTACTTTAGGCTGCTGGATACGCCGGAGCTGCTTTGCCTTCATATCCTCGGTAAAGGATATTGCAATGTTATAGTCACAGTGCCTGAATACAGAAATACCGCCTTCCGCATGTTCTGTCGTGATTGTTTTGTCCGCCAGCCCGGCAGCTACACCGTCCCGGTTAAACTGAGACACAGCGATCCCCGCTTTGTTCCTGGTGACACACCATCTCTTAAAATACTTTAGAGAATCTGAGATAATGACATATTTATCATCACGATGCCGCGACGAGCTGTCCTGCTCAAATAGTCCCAGGTAATCAATCACGACAAGATCAAACGGGCCAGACAAGCTGTCCAACGCATCGAATCGACGACGGAACGTTTCTCTCTTTAGCACCTCATACTTGAAAACAATCTTTCCATATTTTCCAGATTCAAAGAGGTCAATCCTGGCAGCTTCCACGTGTGACTTATACTCTTCTGGAACTTTGTCACGTTCAATCATCTTTGCGTCAATTTGAATATTGAACATATTAAACGTGTGTAAAGCCACTACGTCGGCTCGTAGAGACTCTTCAGGCTCTTCCATAGAAACATAAAGTACGTTCCTCTTGTGGAGCACTGCACATCGGTACAGATACGTTCCGATGACAAATCTTGTCTTTCCTGCTCCTGACTGGGCCTCGACATCAAACACCTGTTTTGACCATATGCCACCGCTGTCATTATCGATCGCTGGCAATCCACTGTCACTGACGAAGTGAGGCTTTGTAGTTACGCCATGCACGCCAATCTCTTCCAGCTTAGATACAGAGTAAATATCCTGAACCACTTGTAGGGACTGAAGTGCATAGTCAGAAGCACGCATTACATCATCGGTCTTAGACTGCGTGTCGTATGTCTTTGATAAGATTTCCGTCACACGTTCCTTTAGACGCCGATTCATAAACGCGTGCATCTCAATGGAGAAATTGCTTATATTCGAGTCCATGCTCTCAAGCACCCTAAAGCTGTCTGACAGGCTTTCCTTCGTCGTCAAAACTGCTGTTTCAAATGCCTGTGGGATCTCGTAGTTCAATGTTTCACAGGCGGGCACTTTGGCGCCACTCGCTTTCATCACCTTTCTGAGATCCGTAGACATCCAGATACTAAAATAGTCATAGCAGACTGGGACCTTCAGTAAACTGGAGTATTCGAGATATTTATAGAAGATATAATCATCACCTGTGAATTCCGATTCCGGAATTGCATCAATGAACCACATAGCATAACCTTTACGCTTTTCGGTATCTGGGTCATTCTCACCGCAAATAAAATTTTTAAATATAGCGTCCACTATGCGCGCCTCACTAACTCTTGTAGTCTATAATGCAGCATCAGGTCTCTCGTAGACAGTGGATATGTACACTTCTTAAGCCGCTTCTCGATAGCCTTTATCTGGGCTTTAATCTTACGTCTGTTCTGTCTCTTTTTCATTCATAGCCTCCTGTCTAAACCAGCTGCTTACCTTGATACTTGTTCCTGATCCGTCTCCCTGCAGGTACCGTAGAGTTCCACGCTTATCCATAGAGACAAGATTATTCCAAGTACCGTTATAAACAAAGATCGTAGAGCCGCCTCTGCGGACTCTTCGATCTAGCAGCATGCTCATATAGTTGTACGTATCGTAACTAATAACAGCAGGGATACGCACAAACAGATATGGCACCGTATACATTCCGTCTGGGTTCTGTATCTCAAAGGTGGGCGATCGACAGCAATCAATATCATTCATAAGCCTCTGAATCTCTGTGATATCCAAAAATGGAAATACAGGTACGCCAGAAGCAAACAAACGCTGTATGCATGAGTACACAAATATTGTTTTGCTGTGACGCGCCGGAGAACAGATCACCGTGTTCATATAGCGCAGTTTCTGAGTCACAATCCTGTCATAGAGTGACTGCAACATATTCTTGTACGCGTCACCGAGGTCCGACGGTACTAAAGCGCTACTGAACGCTATTCCCATGTACTGGGCTGGAACTTCCATACATGTCACATTTGTAAAAAAGGACACTTTATCTAACTGGCATTTACAGATATCACCATTGATGTCAATGCCAGTGTTTCCACATAACGGGCAGTAGGGATCAGGCATACCACACTCCATCCTTCCACAATAATCGATAACATCGGTTAGACGACACTGTAAGCTCGTCACACGTCTGCACGCTGCACTTGAGGTGCATATCCTCCGTCAGTCGCCGAAAGACCTCTACAGACAAATCACGACATACTCCATGACACGGTACAATCACCAAATCTGTGTCGCTTCTAAACGGCTCCTGTGTGCTGGTGTAGACGGAGTAAATATGCATGTCAATCATCAGCTTAGCGAACTGATACCTGTCATTCATTTCACTGAAAGTGAGCAATTCTGCAAAACCTCCTTTATGTCTCCATGTGTCATATAGCACCTGCGGATACTCCCTGCTTTCTCAGGAAACAGCATCGTAAGCTTTCTCATTGCATTTTCTGTCAGTGTCTCAGGGATTCCCACAGTAATCTTGTCCGCCACCTTATGCATCACAGACACCTTCATATCTGGCAAAGCATCAATGTCATTGATGACGATTTCTTCCCAGTGATGCGAAGCGATAAACAGATGCACCCCAGGTTCCCTCAACAATGCTGCATCAATATAACAAATATTATCCATACTGTATGAAGTAGAATCGCAAATAATAAGTCTCATTCTACGATACCTCCAAGGTATAGATACTGCGCGACCACAGAAACACCTTCGTATACACCGAGCCGATGCAGCATCAACAAAATTACAAATAGCCGCTTCACAGAGCAGATAGGTATGCTGTCAAGTGTCAGCGCGATAGGATCAAGCGCCGACTTCCACTTGGAAGTTTCCGACTCATCCTGAAGATATCTGAGAAGCGTTCTCACTACAACCTTGTCGTTTCCCAGGTAATTGACATCCGCAAGTGAAATGCCAACTGACTTGGTGAACATACAAAGTGAGGTAAATAAAGACATCTGCTTCATGCACTCCGTGATGTCACGTAGAAGCAGTCCTATCTTATCTGCAACCAAACTGTTCTCCATTTGCAGACTAAACAAATCACTTTGGAGGATAACCTCGTAGGTACTCTCCAACCTTGACAAAGCCTGATCCAGTATCTGGTTAGTAGTCATCTCATCAGAATATTCGAGCTTTAGTGTACCCTCAAAAGATAACAGAACCTCTTTCAAGCTTAACGAGTCTTTAATCATATTCAATTCTCCTACTGTTTGTACAAACCATTATTGATAGCAACTTCGGCTACCTTGCGAAGAATGCTCATAGACGACGTCGTGTCCGTACCATCATCTGTCTCGAGCATCTTACACACATCATCAGGGATCTTATTTACTGTGAAATATTTGTAGGCAAATACACACAGCTCGTCCTGTAAGCTACGGATACCATCGACTACTGTATTCTTCATAGAATCAGTTAAATAGGTGATTCCGGCAGTCTGCTGGATTGCATACAACGCATGCATAAGATCACTGCTTACCTGTAGGTACTGATTTCCCGGAGGCAAGCTCCCTTCCAGCTTTTTGTTTACCTGCACTATTACGCTTAGCACTTCCGGTATAAGCTGTACGGACACCTGATCTCTTTGGTTTGCCTGCAATTTTTTCTCTAAGTAGCGCAGCATTGCTATACATTCGAGAAAGTGCATTATCATCCCTCCTGGTAATTAGTATCTGAGCACCGAGCAATAGTGTGCATAACATTGTACCCTGCCACGAGAGCAACGTATACATATCAAGCATCCGAAACACCACTGTTATAGCTGTAAACGCGGCACTCAGTTTAAATACTTGTATGAGTTTATCCTGCGTGGGAAAAGACACCAACGCCTGAAAGTTACGGACAATACTGCATAGAATCTGTAATAGCATGCACTTATCCATAATTTACTCAATCCTCATTTAAGTATGGTACGACATTATCTTTTACTGCGGCCTCTTTTGAATATATGCGGAACATCCCATCACTCGTAGCGATAAAGTGATATTCATTATCACTGCCGTGAAGGTATCCTTCCATGATAGTTGGCGACTGAAGGTTTATTTCCAACTCGTAACCATCTTCAACCATAGAAGTAAGAAACGCACACACGTTGTAATAGTTCATCTCATAATTGTACTTGGACATAGCAGATGCATGTACCGTATCATGCACCGGAACATATTTCATAGCAGGTGCGCGTTCCAATGGCACGGAGCCTTTTAACGGCAATAGAGAGCCGTTATCCTGTATCTCATATACTTGTTCATCCGAATCATAAACGTATGTCACATCCGGTGTTTGATAACAAACGACATATATACGATTAGCAGGCGCAGTAAACAAGGATATCACGATTCCTGCCAACATTGCTGCTACTCTACCCATTGCACAATAACCTCATCCCAGTACGTAATCATGTACTGGTCTTCCTTCTGATAAATCTTGATTCCTATGGCATTGAGCTTATCCATAAAGTCCTTGTTCTTTAGGGACTTCATTTTGATGTATATTACCTGCTTTCCATAGTGCAGCTCGATCTCATTCGGATGCACGTAGAAACCGAGATCCGCTGCTGACTCCACACCAATGTTGTGACCGTCCAGAATGAATTCGTTATGACCAATCTGCTGCTCTGTTATCATGTTAATGACTGACATATCCTGGCGGCCAGTTACAAGAAGGTATACAACGAACACACAGGCAGCAATCAGAAATACAGCAATCACACTTGTCCGTATGTAACTTCCTATCGACATGTACTACAATCCTCCTTCTCTCATATTTTTCATACCTGTCTGACGAGCAGTAGAACCATCTCCTAAAAAGGCCAGATGCATTGGGTCTTTACCACTTGACCAATCACCGCCCCAATACCACCCGTAGGCTTTGAATATCTTCACAATAGGTGAGTCCTCATAGAGAACGTGATACTTATCATGTATCTCCGGTAACTGCACCCATAACTCTGTAGGCATCGGTTCCTGGTTATAGGCGTTACCGTACCATTTCCCGTTAATATAGAAGCTTCCTGTACTTGGGTTAATATCAATGGCGGTACCAAGGCTATGTGCTGACATTGTACGACTGCTGTCATGATTCTTTCCTCGAAGTACCCACGTGCCCATTCCACCATCTGCGATATTGATTACAGGCTGGCTCGGATGCGCATAGATATCTGCGAAGATGTGCTCGAACATATCTGCAAGACTTTCGTTGACTGCGAACGTCTTTGTAACAGTTACCTTCCGCATATCCGTCTCATCGCCCGGATTAGCCCAATACCAGCATTTCACTGTGACCGTGCAGGTATGATCCTGCTTAATTTGTTCTAGGCTTCCTTTGATCGAACCGTAAGACACAGTTGGGTAAGAATCAAAAACACCATCACTGCAAACCTTCCATGCGGTACTGTCGTCCAGTTGCGCTATTGCAATATCGGCCGCAGTCTGATAGCGCAGCGTTACAGCAGACTGTTCTGTCGTCTGGAAGTAAGTTGCTGGAAGGTCCGTCGTGGAGAACGTATACTCCACGTCAGGCGCCACTTTAGTCCAGTCATAATCCTTGCGAAACTGTGTCTCGTACCCACTCTTGTCCTCATAGTAATCAGGTGAGTACGAGACTGGTATTTCTATTCTCTCATTACTGAACCATAGATATCGCCAGATTCCAGCAATGACTAAAGTGACAGATAGACAGAGTATGGCAATTCGCCATTGACAGGCGGGTACGACACGTCTCATCTGAAAAATGCAGCCGTAGTGTAATCACCTTTGTGCAGCACCTTCATAAGGAAGATACACACGGCTGCCAGCATAAATGTGAGGACAGTGATAAAAATTGTTTTCTTCATAGAATTTAACTCCTTTTTATTGCGAATACCGGACCGTTCACATACCTGTCCCAAAACAGGTTCACCGATTCCGGATTACTCATATAATTGAGATTTGACGAATCGTAAGCATAGTAGCTCACACCGTCTGTTGCATAGATAGCTACAAAGTGTGTATTGGACGTTGTGTTCCACTTAGAGCCTTTTACGCATGCCCATAGTACAGCACCGGACGATAACTCCGCAGATGCCAGCACCTCATTGTCAACCTTTGTATAGCTCAAATCATAGAGCTGACACAACTGTTGGAGGGATCTCTCCCGGTAGATAGCTACATCGGAGAAGCAATTACTCTTTGACGTATCTATCTTTGCACTCGAAGCGTCAGAGCTGATAACTTCACACCCTAGTCCAATCAGGATTGTGAGAGGGTTCACCTCCTTCTGTCTTAAATTGCTAACGGCCATTGCGAGACTATACACAGCACATCCATTGGAAGCAAAGTGCGAAGTATCGCCGCCACTTCCCCATGTGGCAGTACTCCATATGCCGTGCGTATTACATGCGCATCCCTGTTTACTTGACTGGTGGAAGTAATACTTTCCGGCAACAAGAGCTGTGGAGTTCGATGGACCGGCTGGCTTCACAGGAACTGACCCATTAACAATAGAATCTGCAGTGTCGTAGAACTGTTCCACGACATGTTGGACTTCCTCGACCATCACAGGCCTAGTAAGAAACTGCGACATCCGTCTATACTCTGCCATTAGCTGGTCGGAGTCCATGGTCGGATAACTGGAAAATATGAAAATAAGCGAGAGCAATATAGCAATAACAATAGCCAGAATGATGAGCATAATCTTCTTTTTCAAATTTCCTCACCTACCCTGCATTTGTCATCAGCCACTTATAATAGTTTTCACTATTACTAAGCCGTACAGACCATCTATGGATTACAGACGGATTACCCAAAGTCGCGCCAGTTGCCCCGGCACAACGCTCATACTTAGCTGCGAATTGGAAACAGGATTCGGTAACACTGTTACAGGTGTTCATTACTGAAACGCCGCCATTTTTCTTTTCGGCCCCTTCTACCTCCAAACGGAAATAGGAAAGCTGAGCTGACAAATCCCACCAATTTTGACCATTACTGTTAGCGTGGTTAATCAATGCTACACGCCTGCCGCTATCCCATTGTGCAAGTCCATGCCCATCGCCGCCTACGTTCGTCATACACGATGACAGAGTTTGTGCGTTATGCTTATGCCCTTGTGTAACAGCCGGATTCATGCCGGATTCGGCAGCAAAATTTCCCATTATTCCTGCGATAGCAACATCATTGTATCCAAGCGTCCTGAAAAAATTAGCCAAGTCTGCGTCACTACCCGTTACCTGTATGGCACCAGAAGACGGCGGCGGCTGTACAACTGTAGTACCCGGTACAGTTACACCGGCTGTAGAATCGACGACTTCATTCCCAAGCTGCTCCTGAATAACTTCGGGGTTTCTTGCCACTTCTACAGCAAGCGTCGGCGTCCACTGAATATATGTGTCATCCACAAGAGACGATGTGTCTATGTCAAACATAGCGTCTGTCTTAAACAGAAAGAACAGATACAAAACGGCGATGAATAAAACGGCAGCCACGATAAGCATTACCTTCTTGCCGACAATTTCATGTCTGTAGTAATTATTCAACTGTATCCACCACCTTAAACGTAGAACTGTTCGTGACAGTGTCCGGAGCCAGTGTCTGTAATAGTGCTGTAGTGGCGCGCTTCTCCATACGATTCACAAGCAGGAATGTGTGCATAAGCTCAGGATTGACCTGAATGTCTTCCAGATAAGCTTCGTGTACATCAGACAAATCAAACTCATTGATTAAAAGTTGCCGCGAAGACCGATTCAGCTTACCGAGTACCAAGATGTTCATGTTCTCCAGAATTGGCTTTGATAGCGGATTACTCATAAGAGCTGTCACGCTGTTTCCAAGCAGTACAGTAATCTGGTTCTGCGCCCTTCGCAGAGTCACTTCATCCTTATATATTTTAAGAAGATAGTCAGCAGCAATCTGTGACTCTTCCAGCACTTTGAGTGTCCATAATCCTCGATGCTTGTTATGCGTCACATAGGCGTTATTCATAGACACCATATCCAACACATGAAGCTTGAACGTGACAGGATCCTGTTCACTTTCGCCTTCGATAATACCAAAGTCGAAGGTAAGGCATCTTGTATCAAGGAAATCTTTCTGTCTCAAAGCATCTCTGAAGGTATGGCTGTTAGAGCCATTACGTGACATGTAGATAGACAGTCGAGCCCTCAGGTCCTTCGCAACGTCACCGTACTTCGCAATAATCTCATTACTTAGATAACTGACGAACTTGTCATACACAACATAAGGGGTCAAACCACTTGTACGCTTCCATGTTGCGGTATTGTTCTTCACTGCACCTACACTCATGTAAAGCGTCTCCAGGAACTCTTCTATCAAAGCCTCACACATAGCGAGATCCTTGCCAGACATTTCACTTATAATGCACATTTTTTCCTTCGACACACGTATGCACCGTGCTGCATAACTGACCGGATCCTCGTCATATATATCATCTTTATTCCACACAAACGAATTAATATAATTTGTGGATGTAGATCGAAGAGATAAGATAACTCCGCCAACCTTCTGTGTGTACGTGGTGAACTCAGTACCCTTTAGGTCCATGATACACTGACAAAATCCGTCAGCGTAGAACGGGTGAAGCCACCACTCGACCAGATATGTCTTACCAAATCCGGACATTGCCTCAATCATGATATTTTTCGCGTTTGCTGTTTTGCGGAAATCAATGTGATATGGATAATGAGAAATTGCGTCATACCCTACGAGCTGTCCTGTTGTGTTATTATAACCCTGCGTAGATGGAAGACTCTCAGCGAGCGTCTGAGTGGAGTATATAACAGCCGGAATATCCTTCAGATGTTCCGGCCTCTTATTACTCATCATAAGAACATAAGCCATATGCTCTTCGATGTTATTATTGATTCGTTTTGCGAGCGCATCTATTCTCGTGAGATAATCCATTACACAGTTACAGCCACGGGTAAGAGTCCTGTTGTCTTTCGCCATTACCCGTATATAAGTGCGGCCTTTATAAGTCTTTGTATTGCTTTTCAGAATATCAACAGAATAGAGACACCGGGCTGCTCTTCTGACAGTATCTTTAGGCATGAGAGGATTGTCAATCGTAGCATGCCACGTCTGAATCCGGCTCGCCATTCCACCTTGCTGTGTGTTTACATAATATGGTTCATTCTTGATAATCACATCTATCAAAACGCCATCACACTGACGCTTCACGAAATCCATGATATCACTCATCCATGCAACGGGGGTTCCCTCACTCATTTCAGCCACGTGAATCAGCGCACATAGATGATTCTTCGTGATATAGACATTGTTAGCTATCAGAATGTTGTTTCCAATGTTATCCGGTATAGAGCCCCTATCTGTGAAAAACTTAGACAGCAGAGTCGAAGTCCACATCCTTATGGCGAGGAATCGCTCTCGTTTACGCCTGTCTCTGTCTTTCTTCTTTAGATCAGAGGCGACTCCTGCCGGAGCATTATGTGTTGTTTTCTTCTTCACAACAACCTCCTTCTGATATCATATTCCAGACCTCACACAACTCCTGATATGGCAGCATCCTTCTGGAAACAATGTTCTTTAAAAAGAGCATCACATAGGCGCTTCCAATTACCACATGCTCAAACGTAGACGCTTTAACAACGTGCCTTAGGTCAGTCGAAACATACATATAGTCATCCCCTGTTTCATTCGATACGATGGCTATATAATCTGATTTTCCATTACGCAATGCCCTAAGTTTTTTTGCGAGTGAGAGTATATAGTAGGCAGACATAGGTCTCCAGTACTTAAGCCCTGGACGGTACAGCACATTGTCTTGTACATATATGTCATCATCTGTACACTTACCATTGATAAGGTTAGTATATAAATTAATATCTTCTTCCGTTAGATACATGATGTTCTCATACCAACGAGTAAACAGTGGACTAAGCGCATAATACTCTGTATCACTGTCTCTGTTCACGATAATAGCCGGGATAAAATCTCGATTTGCGTTTCCACAGCCAGATAGTGCACGAAATAATTCAGACAACTGGTACCAAGTGTTTGTACGTGACTGCATCAAATCATAGAATCTCGCAGTAATATCCTTCTCTTCAACGACCACTCTGTTTCCGCTCATCATATCAATAACAATACAGGAACTGCCACAAAATCTCTTTGACACAAAAAGTCTGCAATTATTGGTGTTATCATATATTGGATAGAACCAGAAAGAAGTCTCTTTTGCCACATAAAATGATCGCAGAGCCAAGGCAATCTCAGGTATGCTAAGTATGACATGTGACTTTTGCAGTACGACATTACCATTCTGATTAAATCGGACTGCACGGCTTGGCCTACCTTTCAAAAGTTTTTCCGCTTCAAGAAGCTCGTCAGTAAGAATAGTCTTTTCCTGCGTCTGGATAAACTTCACAGACCCTCCACAATACACCGGAATATAATTCATACTTCCTCCTCCGTCACACTTCTGTATTGACTTCTGTATCCTCTTCCAACAGTTGTATCATCTTCTGCATAACAGTAAAAGACGAGTATTCCTGTATGCGGGTTTCGAGATTCATAGATTCAAAATCCTCAATATAAGGAATATACAAGCTCTCTTCGGAGTACGATATTACCTGGTCACGGCCGATACTCTCAGGCACGTCTTTAAGATCGGATGCTGTGTACAGATACGAAACATTAGCACCAACCACATGCGGCTGCATATAACCACAACGGTCGAGGACAACAAGGTACTGCACATGACTCGCATTCTGCAAGATATCGCCCATCAGTTTAGGCTGATAACCTGCCATAAAGATATTGCCTTCGTAGACGTCTCTGTACGTCAGTCTCCAGTGAGGCGTGCAGTCTTTATACAGCTCCGCACGTCCATAGGCATAGTACGGCTCAATGGCCACGAACCGCACAGGTACATCATAGAGTGTTTTCAGTATTTCCTGTAAGTAGTACAACAGCGTATCTGTATAGTGGACACGCGTAATCTCCTTGATATACAGTACGTGGTTGTAGTTGTTCGACTCAGAGATGAACATAGAGTCCGGCTTAACGGTTTTCTCGTACCTGAAATTCACACGGTTAACAAGTGCTTTCAGTCGGGCGCTTGTCTCGTTAAGCGTGCTGTATGCCTTATCTAACTCGTCATCCTTGTTACAAAGCTTATCTTCCAGTTCCTTAATTTTCATTTGAAGAGAGGCAATCTGATTAGAAGCCCGGAGTGCATCGTCCTGTTGCGACAGATACCTGCTACATAATTCACGCATACACGTCATGAAACGAGTAGGATTACTCTCCATAGCAAAAATCATCTCGCTGATACTACTATAACCCTTGATGTCATGCACAACACTGGAGACATCACTGTAGAACGTTCCATCCACACGCACCCTCTTATCAGGAGCAATTTTGGCACAATTCTCAACAAAATCACATAACGCTGCGTAGGTCATATGCTTGTCTGCGAATTCCCTCGTAATTTGAATTTCCGTGCAGTCAGGATCGACAAGAGCTTTATAAAGCTCCTCCAAAGAGGTGATACATAAATCGCCATCCAGTAGAATATCATTATCTACCTTTAGCACAGCAACATACTTCATACACTGTTACCTCCAGTTTAATATTGCACCAAGATCATAGGGAGTCTCATTAATACGAAGGCTCGTTATCGTTACAACAGGACAGACAATGGACGTGTCCGAAAGTACATCCTGAAGTATCTTGGATAACACAGCCCCTGAATTGATATGCACTTCTGGAATCTGATTGAAAGACACAGCCACAAATCTGCAATATGGAAGCATGTCAACATCTATGCTTTCACTCAGTTCCAGGCAACCTATTACCGTATTCGGCAAAACAACCGAACAGGCTGTCTGCTTGGGCACTTCCTCAAAATGCGCTTCGATAATCATATACGTTACACTGTCGTACAATGTATAATACAGGAAGTCACACAGGAACCTATAGGAGAACAGGAATCGGTTCGTGCAGGTGAGGATAATCAATTTTCTGTCAGTATTCTTGATCTCACTGATAATATCATTCGGCCTGCTGTAGAGTGTATCAATCGGAATCAGTAGAGCATCCAGCTCGCTCTTCGTAACAAATTCTGTAACCTCATGGTACTCCGGATCACTTTCTATAAAAAGCGTCTTACCTGACAGTGACAGATACTGCGCTGACAGGAACGCGAAAGCCGTCCTTTCTTCCCTCTTGTATCCAGTGATATACACTTTCTCCATAGAGGACTTCATCAGCTGGACCGAATCCTTTGGAACAGGCTCATCCGGAATATCCATCAAGTCAGACTCGTCATCCTTGTACTCTTCGTCTAAAGACGATTTATCTCTGAGCTTCTGCTTTACATATTCCTTGCGCGGCTTACGCACTACTGCTTTTCGTTTCGCTGAATAGAAGTCTTTGCGGAAAGTACCGTTGATTACTTCAGAGACATAGACCCTTGTCATTGGACCTTCGACAATCTCCCAGTTCTTTATCTCATATTCATCCAGAAGATATCTAAGTGCCTTTAACTCTGGAGACTTCTGCTCCGTAATATAAACTACTTTGTCCACTTTCAGAAAATTATTATTCTGAAGCATATCTATGATGTAAGAGAAGCTTGAGTTTGGCTGTACAATTACATCTGACGTAATGAACATCAACTCTGCCCGGATAGCATCAGCTTCTAAGTATTCTCCAAGCTGTTCGATCTGCCTGAACATCTTAAAATCAACATCAGGTTGCTGCTCCTTAATCGTAGCGTCAACCATAGACGAAATTATAATATTCGTTTTATCTGTCATATTTTACCTCTTGTTCCTCACATGGAATGTCGCATGACTGCTCTCAGCTTGATTGCTGTCCACGTTCTTTGCGTTCAGCTGGATCTCATCATCAAGCTCTGTGTCGTAACGTAACACACGAGACGTATCATACTGTCCGGTCTTATACTTGACGCGAATCAGATCCTGCATAAACACATTCGTATCAGTATCACGGTCTATAATACTGTTTATTTCATCCACATCACTTACCCGATACACGGTCTTAAACACCTTTGCAGAATCAGCCATAAGAGCGGCGTCAATCTGCGTTTTGATGTTTTTCCATTCGCTACGGCTCCCACGTATAGCAAAAATGATACGCTGTACCTTAGACTTATTCTCTGTCTGTTGCTTGTTCAGATCAATAATGTCAATAAAGTTAGAAGCCACTTCTGTGTGCCCCATATTATGAACTTTACTGTAATACTCTGTCAGTGAAGGCGTTGTGTTTAGATTGTGGACATACATATCACACATGTAATCCCCGACCAGAAGAGACATAAACTTACGCATCTCCATAGAGAGAGTGACTACATTCTCTGTAGTGCCATTTAGGCCAACGACCAGGTACATGACCTGGCCGTTGATATACTCAATACAACCGTCTGGGTGTATCGTTTTTATATTCACCATATCCGCAGCGGCAGAATAGCTGTCAAACAGCTGCCGTTTGAACATCTTCAAACGATAGTTCTGCCTGCCCAAAATCAATGCGACCACATATAGCGCAAAGAATATTTCAAGAATGATAAATAGCCAGACAGGGATAATCACAAACAACCCAAAATACATATAAAGCAATATAGGGGCCGCTGCGAGGAGCATAGTAGTAAGCATGGGGCCGAGGCGGCCTTCGTGCTCACCATAGAAATGCTCCACGTCCAACAGCATGCCTATTGTTGGCTTTTCATTCTTGTCCATTGTCATACACCTCCACGCTCTCTGTACTGTTTGTACAGGTCATTCAGATACTCATGGTTATCAGAGTGGTAAGGCACTGCAGTGCTCGTCTCTGGTGACCGACGTTTATTCCGTGTTATGTGATCGTACTTGTCCTTGTACCTGTCGAACCCAAGGTTCTGGAAGTCTGCAAGTGCAGTTCCTGTAACATAAGCGAGAACAAGCAGATAGGCGATTTGCATGAGCACCATAAAGATACAGCACCAGAATAAAGATAGTCCCAATTCAGGTAAGTATGTACTTACCTTTAATAAAACGGCGTGTAGCAAGTTCGTTGCCGACAGCAAAGCAACTGTCACAACGTACCCGTACAAGCTCATATTCTTTCGCCGTAACACTACCTTAAACACAAAGATAGATACGAATACAGCGATAAAAGATAACATCACACACGCAGGCTTGATAAAGCTTCCAGCGTACATCACCATCACCAGAACGGCGGCTGCATAGACACCAGCCTCACCGCCATAAGTCATTACGAATCTGGCATAGTTTAGAGGCGACGAGAGCATAACTTCTTCCTCATTGACCACGCACATGCGCAGCAGATCATTGCTGTCAATGTTGTAGATTTCATAACAGTTCGCCGTAGTTATTCCGAATACCTGGTTGTACTTCATAGCCATGGTAAGCGCCATTACTTTTATAAACGTTTCATCCGTTACCTTACCAAGCAGCTCTCTGTTTTCTGCGATAAAGTCTTTACAATAATCAGTGCAGATACTTATCCGCCTTTCAAGATCGCGATACTGCAATGGGTTGTACCATATAGAGGACCGCATGTTCACCTTCTCTTCCACTGACCATATATCAGGTGCCGCTATCTTCTCCGACGGGGTGATTCCGTATATCTCATAGAGATGCAGTGGATCGTAATCATCCATAAATGTGTAAGATGTAAAGTAACTGGAAGATAAGCCGACAGTCTTGAGTCGGTTACCAGACTGCAGCTTAGTTGTGTAATTATAGCTGTCGTTCGTATAATTATACGAATTGACATTGGACGTAAGTGCATAAAGAAACACATAATAAGGCGAGTAGAACGATAACGTTTGTTCTGTGCCGTTAGAGTACAAATAGAGACCATTCAACATCTCTCCTGCACCTGCGGTGTCTCCTTCTGCTTCAGCTACAGACTCATCCGTAAGGAATGTGTAATCCATCCCGACGCTTGCGAAGATGTCATTGACCGACATATAAACACCGTCATTGTAGACGGTCACATCAGGCTGTCTTGCGACGCCGCTTGTCGAATAGGCTTCTTCTCTGGCTATGCTGATATTCTCAATAGAGTTGCGAAACATCATATGTTCCATCTGCCGATACCATGGCACTGTTATCCAGTCAAGCTGCACCATAAGCTTATTCGTACTGGAAGGCTGGTCGAGTTTTGTGACACCTACCTCTACACCGCTCTCTTCCTTTTCCAGATTATACATTGCAATTTTTGTCATCTCATCTTGTAGAAGAAGCTTATTTGCCGTGTAGTATGTAAGCTGAAAGACAGCCGGGATAACTGCAATCGCTATGAACGTCAGCGCAACAGAACCAAACACCTGCTTCAGTGTATGTAGCCCCAGAGAGTAACTCACCGCATCCCTGTATATAGAAATAATCGTCACAACAACCACCGCAGCAATCATCAACTTGAAGAAAAATCCAACGATATATTCCGAATTTTCCATTGTCGTCAGGTCTGGAATCACAAACAATGTATTAGATATCTTTGAGTTTAGAGACTCTATCAGCGACTCCAGCTTTGCAGCCGCCGCTACAGCGCTCCGCCTTGTGTAAGAGGTAGCCACAAGATTCTCTGAGTCTGTATCAAAATACCCGATAGGCGCTCCACGCATTACCTCGTTTATGATGTTCACATATACAGGCCAGACACAGTGCGTACCACTCGTATCCTGCCCCAGGTAGTTCGACACAATATTTATGACTGCGTTCCGAGACCCCGTAGAGTATGCGGATAAATTCGCGAAGTCAATGACATAACCATCTATCTGGAAGGAGTAACCATCCACTATCCAATACTCTTCTTGCGAGGTATCCTGGCGAAATCTGCTGGACAGGACATCGACAGAACCGGAAAGTTCTATCGGTACATAGTAAGACTTACCATATGCTGCGAACAATCCCATCGATGCCATGACCGTATTGTAGTCACTCGGAAACAGCGTCGCATTACTCGCGGCCGGTATTACAACAACACCACTCTCAGTGAGGATGTTTCCATAGATGTCCATGTACACAGGGGAGTCCATGTCGAGCGTGTACGAGTAGTTAACGTCCACCATAGCCTCAAGATTTCTTACGAGCATATAGTTCAGCAGGCTGTTCTTATAATACTGACTCGCATTCTGCACACCACATAAATCCTTAGAGGATATGAACACAGGTGCGTTCAGTACAGAACTGTTGCTGAGAGCATAGGTTTTCGCATCACGGTAGATTGCTGACACATAAGCATAACTTAGCATTGGTGTGTAACTGTCATAAGTCGTGATCTGCGTATCTGTGTCAGAGCTCTCATCAACCTCGATACGTGTTGTGGTGCCTGCCAGATACTTACTGATATCAGAGCTAGGCAGGCATAAAGTGTCGAGGTTGTCATAGACAAGAGAGTCTGCCGCCGGGTTTGAAATATAAGAGCCTGACATATCAGCAAGGCTTGTAATAGTTGTGCGAAGCTTGTCGTCGTATGCCGTGTTGCCATTTGTTTTCAGGACAGAATCCCAGGAAAACGTCCGATACGTAGCATCTGAAGCCTCACGAAGTCTCCTTAAAATCTCTGATACTTCTCCTGCATTCACAGACGGCTCACTGTTCAGCATCTCCGTAACAAGTTCTGTAGTCTCACTGTCCAGAAAGTCCTCAATCTCGCTTTCCTTCTCTGCGCCTTGTATCTTGGTTAGTATACTCAAGTATGCTTCCAGAGCCTCTCGCGATGCCTGCATCTTTTCGGCCCGCGTGTCAAGTATCCTGGAGGCCTGTTCTGCAGCATCTTCAGCATTATAGAAACTGGAGTCGATATAGAGAACAAGGTCATCCTCTCCGGCTTCGATAATGTCACGAAGTGTGCATACCTCTGTTGCTCCACGCATTGTGTTACTCGTATTGTATACATCCATGGCAGCGCGGGCGCCCGTGCTTTTAAATAAGGCTTTTCGCATGAATCCGTATTTGTAATGAAAATCTCGCAGCCATTCATTATCATACCCAGAAAGTGTGTCGGCCGAATACACGTTCGTCTGCATAGGGATATACGTGGCGCTATAAGCGATACCTTTGATAATATTATCACTCAACCACACCTGAATAGAGTTTTCATTGCCCTCCACGGTGGCATCAAAAGTTGCGGATGCCAGGTCAACCTGCTCGAACTGAGATGTATAGAATTCCGATAATGGAGAGTCATAGGCTACCTCACGGTTACTGGTCACAGTCTGAGACAGCCGCTCCCACGTGTTCGCATTGACTGCCTCGGCATAATCTTTCAGCGAGGGTGAACTAGCGGAGCCTTGCGTCCACATCTCGTCGATCAGCGGCACAGCAACACCGGACGGTAAAAACTCTTTGTTAATCTTCTCACATGCCTCATTCAGCGCCGTAAGGTTCGCCATATCCGTCTGGTTATTCGTCAACCCTGACAGGTCACTGACATTAGAACCGTACTCGTTCGTCAAATACTCTCTATAGCTCCCTGCATAATAACACATTTCAAGTGCCAGGTTAACAGCAGCAAAATAGGCGTCATCATATATTTCACCATCAGCAAGGTAGCCAAGATCCTTTTCAAAGTCGTTGTCCAAAGCGCCATCCGCCGTGACGATACCCGTTCGTATCTGCGTCAAATTCATACTATCAGTAGAATAGCCAGATAACGTGAACGTTGTACGCGCCACGCTTTCTGTGAGGATATTGCTTGCATCACTTGGACTATCAATACCTGTTTTCACAGCATCCAGAAATGCCGCGAAACGCATCGGATAGGACTGCATCCGATCATCAGCGTTGTCATCACTACTAGCGGTTGCAGGAAGTGGCGCTGATAAATAAGAGTCGAGTACTCCATCATTGCTGTTTGGAACATTTCCAGGATAACTGGTCGGTTTCGGATAACTGCTCAACGGAGCAGCCATTGAGGAAAGGCGGGGACAAAAAGTCCCCGCCAACAATAGCAACACACACAATGCTGCTTTTATTCTTACTGATTTACGCATAACGTATCTCCATGCTAACCAACTACTGTGATGCGGAATCTGTGCTGGGTAGTGCCTGCATCGTTCACCAATACAATAGTCTGGTAATATCTTTCAAACGAAATCACTTCAGCATTTCCTGAAGGACTTCCTGTATATGGAATCTGGGTATAATAACCCCTGTTCAAGTCTGTCATAGAGATTGTAATTCCATCCGATACAACAGCCGTCGCATTAGAGTTGGACACATAGAACCTGTATCCGGACGGTGCATAGATCATACCACCGCTAGCGTTACAGGTCACAGTATCTCCCTGCGGAAGCTTGACAACGCTATGAGTATTGTTAAGGTCCGTTGTAACATCACTTGCTTCGTAGTGCTGATTAGCCCCGCCAGCGGAACCATCATCTGCCTGCCGGGCAAACGTAACACGAACAATTACATAATACTCCATACCCGGCTCCTTCGTAGAGTCAAATGTGGCTACTTCGGACAGCTTTGTACATATCGTAGCCGTAGCATTGTCACCGCTTGTAGACGTCGTTACACTACTTTGGATGTTACTTAGCGACAGCATGACATCATCAACAGAATACTTATAGATTGCTTCCGGATTCTCTTCACTCACATATGGTCCGCAGTATGGAGAGTCAATTCCGAAATTTGAGATCGCCCAGCTCTCAATCTGAGACCCAAGACGCGCTTTGGCAGTCGCTGATGTAATATCTGTGTACTTTCCAATTACCGCTCTGTACGTCCTCTTGGTAATGTCATTGATCAATTTACCCTGAGTGTCTGTAGCGCCATCGGTAGCGAAATCCGGCATGCCCGTAGTTTGCGTCAATCGATCCAGAACAGCTTCCGGATCCACACCCCAGAACACACGCTCGAATGCCTCGGCACCAACCGAACCCACGAGCAGAGCCACATCACGATAATAACCGTTATAAATAAACACACCGATAATGACAAAAACAACCATCTGTGGTATAGCTTTCATAAAGTAATGCTTTGGGTCAACCATACCATCCTCAAAGTCAGTGAACGCTTTTACATCAGGAACAATGGCAAGTAGCGTATCACGAATCGCCCCTGCTGATGTATTGTTATAGCCACCACCGGTAAAGTATTGTTTCACTGAAGATAGCGACCATGCCTCCACTCGTTTGTGCGCATCTGAAACCCTGTCAAAGAATTTGGGAAAGACGACATATAGTCCGGCAAGAGCCATTTTGAGCAGCGATACGGATATGATCGCAAAGGCTGCAAAAGTGATAACCATCGTAAAAATAGAATCCGTTCTTGTGGTAAGCCACGAGATGGATTCTATTGCACCTTGATAACGGCTGCTTGATAATATGTCATTGATTGCGTTCCCGGTAGACCAGGCTTCATTCGAGCTCCCTGCTCCTTCTATAATGTCCTGCTGTCCTGCCGGCTCAGTACTTGTTTCGGTAGCCGATACAACAGACCCACATACAGCGGTACACAATAAAATGGAGACCAGGAGCAATTTTATTTTCTGCAACATAAAATTACCTCCCACTTAGAATTCACAGCTATCTCTGAGCTGCGCTGAAGAAAAACGTCGAAACCCATTCGATGAAATTAAATAAGGCACCGTCCAGTATCAGGGCGAACAGTGCTTGCGCAATTATGCTGTATAAAAATATAAGCTTCACATTTATTGTGTGTACATTCTGCTTTCCCAGTGTCAGTAGCTTATATATGTCAAACACGGAATCGCAGAAATTCTGCCATATCTTAACATTCTGTATCATTGCCAGAATCATAAGGAGCAGAAACAGTAATATACCAACTCGTGGTAGAACAGCAAGTGCGAAAATAATAAGGATACTTGTCCACGTATCAGCATTCTCGACGAGGCGATTAAACGTATACTGGTCCCAATCAACCAGGCCATCCACATCCTCATAGAAGGTGCTGACAGAATCCATAGACGGTGTGTCGTCTTCTATTGCGGTATTGATTCCCATACTGGCCCCCTGCAGAACATACACACTGGAGTTCTGTGTACCAGTGAGTGCGCGAAGGCATGACAATCCTGTGTCTTCAGTAACGATAAGACCGCCAATTGTCAGGGCTACAGTATCTCCAGTTTTTGTCACCTCACACTTTGAGGTTCCGTAGTAAATTCTTGCGTTACTTGCCATCGTGTCGCCAAGTGAGACTGAGGCGCTGTCATATAATCCGGCAAAGATTCCAGCAGGAGCCGGATACACGATAACACTACTAAGCGCATTGTCCTCAAACACATCAGCCTTCTTACCTATAGAACCGTCAGCTCTTAGCTGGGCTACAGAATCTTTATCCCTCCGGTTACCTGAGTACATCATATACGGCATAGTACCGTACTCTTCCAGTGGAGCCATCTCACCTATGGAATAGGTGTTGAGGTTCAAGTCAAGGAAAGAATACCCGGAACTTATGATAGGAATAGGGTTCTCGTCACTGCCCATAGCGCATGAGCTTAGAGCCTGCGTCACGTCACTATACTCCCTCGGGTAGTACACATACCCGACTGTTATTGCAGCCATTTCATTTGCCGTATTGGCCGGAATCTCTATATAATCAAATCCGTTTCCATCTGCATCATCGCGTGACAACGGGTATGATGAAACATGATAATCCTCTGAAATATAATCAAGTGACATTCCTGTCATTTGCTGGAACAGTGTACGAGCATTAGAATCATCACTAAGTTCGTGTTCATTTCCATTCACACGAACGCGCTTCCTCTGTACGGTAAAGAGCACATCTCCAGAAGTGACACTGCCGTCTCCCATCACAACAAGGTAATTCCCAAGCGGATAGGTGGCTGTCATGCGAATAGCATTGTTCCTGATATCGTCACGACTCGCATAGGAACCTACCTGTATTGATGCGGACGTAAACGGTACTCTGACACTCTTGCTCCCAGTGAAGACCTGCTTCGTGTAATCACGGACAGTACCCTGCTCATAGACAGATAGTACTCCGTCATTATTGATACATAACAGGTCAGAAGTCCAACCGATACAAGCGCGGTAATTCACATAGGTGGATCCTCCGCTCTCATACACGAGCACTTCATCGCCAGTACTATACATTGTATTTCCGACGATAATCTTGCGCTTATCAGGAAGCAGGGTTACATTACTTGTTGCACCTTTCGTGACCGTGATGATGTACCCGCCTCCTGGTAACTTATTCATTGTCGAGGCGTACCCGTGCGATTTCAGGTAATCGAAAGAAACAAGCAGACTTCCATTCAGGTTATAGAAACAGGTATCGCGCCCTCCGGTCACAGCCACAGACTGATTCGACAGATTAAGAGAGGATAGGAAAACGTCTCTACTGCTCTCAACCTGCACAGTATAGCACGCAATGCGACTCCCGGAGGAACTCTCAATATCGTCATTGCGCCACCAGTATGAGGGCATTTCAGCTTGAGCCTCATTCTGGATAAGCAGTCCAGTGTTGTCGCCGGGAACCAGTTCAGAGATCGGTGATAAAGAGTACTCTGTGCCAGAAGAACTACGCAATGTAGAGTTGCTCCAAATATCTTTAAGTTCGGCGTCATTCTGGTACTCTATCTGCATAGAGTACCAGTGGTAATCATCTGTCAGATAAGAGTCACTCGACCATGTATCAGACGACGATCGGCGCGCTTCATCGAGGTACATATCAGTATACCCTGCTTCATCCAGTGTCCGGTGTGACCATGACCCGGATTCATCGATGTCGTACACTCCCCCGCCCATCACAGGGATCGAGTAACCCTTTAGCGTATCTAACAGATCTTGTTCTTCTGGTGAACCGTAGGTTATGTAAGCCGACGGCACACTCCTCGCGATCCGGAAGTGGTAGTATCCTGTGTCTGTAATTCCTTCATTGATGAACAGAAGCTCGGTGTCACCAGATACTCTGTTGCATAGAATTCTGTCTGCTACCAACGCACCCGCGGGACCGTATTCACAGTCCTGAGCCAGTACAAAATTTGTAACTCCATCGACAGATTCAATAAAGTAATCATTGTAGGCGTTTACTGCCGGATTCGTGATCTCATCTATTCCTAACAGGTTTACATCCTGGTACTGAATATCAGTCTGAACATATCCCTTCTGGAACAGTTCAGAGTTCACATTATATGTGTTAGACTTAAACGTAAGCCTGGAATCTTCATCCGCAATACGAACCAAAATAGGTTCAATGTCAGCAAAAGTAACTTTCTTATCCAGATTGATAGAAGACGGATCTATAATCCCTTTTGCTGCAAGGTACTCCACAGCGTTGGTAATTTCGCTGGATGTGCTGGTAGGTATAGACAGCGCATACGTCTGAATCATGACGAGACGCTCTTCTTCAGTCATGACAGGCTCTCCGTAGAGGTCCATCATTGCGACTGCGATCGCACAAAACTCGCCGAACGTAACGGTGTCGCCACGTCCTTTGGAAAAGGAAACAGACACATCATTCCCAACCTTCGTTTCGGCTGATGTAGTCGCGTTATGAGCACCGCCGCTGAATATCACATCTTTCTTGCACTTATCCCAATACAGATCAGGATTTGTTCTGGTAGCCCAGACCCAAGTGGCACCCTCTTCCGTATTGATGCCTTTAGCCACACCGTTATGCATAGGAGCATCATCACTGTTTGTGAGAACACTTATATGCTCCTGAAGCGGGCTCGTTGCGAGGGACAACTCATCATCTCGTGTCCATGCGAATGTTATATCCCACTCATACTCGCCGAGAGCCTTATATAGGTCCATTACTACTGTACCTGTTGTCAGGTAGGAAGTTCCAACAAGTGTCGGGTGATAGGTGGCATAAAGAACATCGTCCTCACTGTACACAGAAACTCTTTCATCCGATAGTAGCAGGTCATATCCGAGCATTTGCAAAGTCCGTGTGTTATCTGTCGTAGAGTATACTTTCTTGCTCGTCACAAGATTTGCGGCGCCGTTATTGTCAGACTCATCTGGACGCATGTAAGCAACCTCGGAGTCAAAGTATCCATCGTACACAGCAGCGAAGCGGTGTTCCTCACCAGTCGTGTCAACCACATAGGCTGCTGTATCTGCCAGATTCACAGGGAAGTCAGACAGATAAGGCAAGAAGTAAACACCTGTCGGCGCGGCCTCATCGCTGGCGGCCAGCAACGCATTCAGCGAATGCAAAGCTGTGACCGTAGGATTATAGGTTACAATGTCGGGCCCTCTGTAATCGCCCGGAGAACTCACGTCACTCCCATCAGACGGTGTCTCATCTGGAACCGGCGTAGTATCTTCTGTCGCATTCGCATTACCAACCTCTCCGACAGCTACTGCAGATGCCGGCACAGACGGGGCACAGAATAGCGATGCGATCAGAATACAACATAGAATTGTTATATATTTGTGCATAATCCCGCAGACCACTCTCCTCTCTTTATTCCTTAACTTCAATGCGGACGAGTATATCCGCGGGTACATCATAATCAATCTTTGGCTTGGCAACATAGACCCTGAAATAATTCGTAATCTCCGGCGAGGTTAACACATCATCAATTACAGGAGCAAATTTGCTTGAAACAGACAATGTAACATTTTTATGCTTTCCTCGCCTAATGGAGTCGACAGCTCTATCAATAAAATCCATAAGATCAGCTTTCATAGTAAGATACTCTGTTGTCACAGCATCCTCCGCACCAAGCTCCACTGCAGGGTCATAGGTGAATTTGCGAAGTAACAGACGAAGCTGCTCACCCAGCTTCAGTTTCGTCATAGGTGTAGAATCATCTGCTTCGAGAAACGTGTACAGCACTTCATCTGCCACTGAAATCACCGTCCTTTCGTAATTGTCATAGTAAGCATCTCTCTGTTAATGATGTAGTTTACTTCCCCGGACATCCACTGGAACATATTCTTCTCCTGTATCAAGTACTGCTCATAAAACTGCATCAGACTATTCGTTGCAAACTTCAACGTAACCTCTTCGGAGTTACCGATATCAGACAGCAGACTGCCGATGTGCTCCGTGTTCTTGTCCGTAATGTAAGTCCCGTTTACCACATAGTAATTAAGACGCATAGAAGTACACGCTGGGTACTCGATATCTGACAAAATTCTGTGGTTCATGGACACAGTGGCGTCATCAACCAATAGGAAATCATAAGACATCACACCTGAACCATACATATCTCCCCATGTCGGATCTACATGATAGTAATCACCATCCACACGAACCATATCCCAGGCATGGCTCGCGTTATACTCTCCTGTCACACCAGTCACGAGGATACACGGGATACCCTGCTCGTACATGAGATACTGAAAGGCTTTCGCATATCCCATACACACTGATTTTCTTCCAATGAAGACTGAATAAATGCTTTGGTTGAATGGTGCTCCTGGGACATAGTCAGTGACAGATGCCACATACTCATAGGCAAGCTTAACTCTATCGTAGTCAGACGCGTTACTCGGTATTGTAGACAGGAAAGATGAAACCTCTTCAGAAATGTCCTGCCGTGCCCGATCAGCTTCATTCTCTGTCATGCTGTAGTCACCTTCTATAGTGAGATACTCCGCATCAGAGCTTGTGTGCTTTACTATCTTGATCCCAGTAACATAAAACAGCTCAGGGCTGTCCAGTGACACATAGTCGTACACACGTTGCACGTCTCCAGAGCCATAGAGTATTGCATCGCTTGGCTCAAAGCTCTGTAGAGTGTCGTATATAATCCTGTACAACTCTTTTTCAGTACTATTTAACGTATTATATACGTATCGACTGTCGAAACGCCCGTCGGACTCAGCTGCCACAGCATACACAATCTGTGTTTCCGTTACTTCAGGCTCCTGATTCTTAAGTGTGAACAATGACAACACTGCAAATAAAGCGGAGCCTGCAAAGAGAGTAATAAAGATTCTACGACCTAGCATAGCGTGACTCCATGAACAGCATCGCAGCGTAGGATTTATCAGACGGCATCTGCAAACGAGACACGTGTTTTAGTGCATCAGAATATACCGCCTGTGTATAGTTTCTGGAATGCTCAACACCATCAATAAAGTAGTTTCCTACAGTGGTATATAGAGGCTGCATTTCAGAATAAATGGCCTCGAACAATCCGTAGAGTAACGGTGCGAGGCTCTCTGGAAAATTTAGGTACCTGATAGCACTCTTCCGTAGTGTTCGTGTATTGACAATCTGATACTTTGGAATATGTAACTGTGTTCCATTGCTTGTCGGAACGATCATGACATATGGACCACCCTTACGAGCGCTGTCGCCCGAATTCCATGTACGGTTGATTTCCACTGTAACCACTTCACTGTGTCTGAAAATACAGCTAAGCATTGGCACAGCGTCTGCACCGATACACGTTCTCCGTACTGCATCAGAGTCACGCATATCCTTGGCGTCTCTTAGGCTCCGAATTAGTGAAACAGCACTTATTACACTTTCTCGGGCATATTGGCTGAAGTCGCTACCATAAGAATCATCCTGACCGCATACAGCTTCACAGAAAGCGTCACAGGTACACATAGCGGTCGTAGAATCACATTCCCATATAGCGGCGAAACACGCACTGTCAACTGCAGTGTTACAGTGTATAGACGCATACAGACTGGATAGTAACAGGAAAAAGTCTTTGTCAACATCCATGTACTTTTCTTCGAGTCTTGAGTCAAACTGAATATCTGAAAACATAAGTGGTCAGTCACCTCCGTAAAGTGAATCAGGGTAATCGATAAGCGACACGCGCCCATCCTTGACTTCTGCTCGCGGAACATAGTTAGCCCTACTGAAGTAGGGATTCACTGGAATCCTTTCCACATTCGGCATGGTACGTACCAGCGACACATACTCGTCTATATCCGTAAAATCATCCAGATACAGGACAGGAGCACACATAGCGACAACCAGCTGACCCGGCGAAACCCTGTGCTTATCTGCAAGAAGATACTGTTTTGCACCATACTCAGCAATCAGCAAAGGAACACGTTTGAAATAGTCCGCAGATGCCGGAAGGTGTGCGATACCGTGTAACTTTCCGTCGATAATCGACCATTCAGAACGATCGTCACCAGCAATATGAAACTGATAACGATTCTTATAAACGCACTCAAAGTTTCCGTGAATATGAGCGAGCATTTCGCTGTAATTTGCACTGTGGAATACGAGTACTGGAAATGTGCTTGTGTTGTCGATAGTAAGCGTTAGTGACGGGATGGTAAAAATACCATCCCGCACCTCGCTCATATGCATGATAATGGAATGCAGTCCCTGTATGTAAGAATACTCAAAATCTGTCATACACTCCTCCTATCAGTTATACACGATGTGTGCGCCAATAATCTGACCGTCCTGCAGTCCACAAGTAGTAGTGTAACCCTCAAACGTACCCTCATTTTTACCACAAACTGTAATCAAATGAGATCCCGAGCCACCGTCTCTATGTCCACTGGCCGAGCCGCCATCGTTTTTATGGGTGTATGTTTTATACATTGTCTGCCCATTATTGCATATACTATGAGTTTCACGATAGTTACAATGCGAGTAACCATCACCGTCTGTCCATCCATTAGACCCTTCGCATCCAGAGTATGAATACGTACAAGTCTTGTAGCAGCTACCTACATGCTGATGATACGACAGCTTAGTATAACAACCGCCTCCATTTACGGAGTCACCTGTGTGGTAATGATAATCATAGGAAATAGTTCCAGGAAGCTTCTCAACGCCAAGAACATATTCAGTCTTAATATTCCTGATAGCATTTGCAATCTGCTCAAACGTGGCATCGTTCGGGATCTGCTGACCCTTAGTGAGTAACGCCGATGCCACAAGCTGTTTTCCGTTACTCACAGATGTAAAACACTGCTGAAGGCTGTTATTCATCGCCTTAATTTGCGTGTCCACATCACTTCTCAGCTGGTTGTCAGATTGCTGTCGTTGCGTAGTTTCTGTACTCAGGTTACTGCTTAAAGCGTCTATACGTGATGATAATCCTGAGTCAGCATTCTGCAGATTAGTCACATTCTGCGACAGTTGGTTTTCGAGATCACTCTTTGCAGTATTCAGCTTATTCGTTAAGTCAGAAACTTTCTGCGACATTTCTGCTTTATTACTGGCATCCGCAGCTTCCAGCTCTCGCTGAGCCTCTTCGAGCTTATTAGTAAGGTCTGTCACATTATCTCGCAACTGCTTTTCCAAATCGCTTTTAGCGGTGTCCAACTTAGTATTCAGCTGATTCAGTCTATCGGTCAGCTCCTGTTTATTAGAAGCATCCGCAGCCTCCAAGTCTTTTCTCGTCTGATTAATCAGTTCTGTAAGGTCAGAGACATTCTGCTTCAGCTGCTGTGTCAGGTTTTCTTTTGTTGTCTCAAGTTTCTGATCTAACTGATTAAGCTGATTAGTAAGCTCCTGCTTATTGGCTTCATCCGCGGCTTCAAGATCCTCTTTCGTCTGGTTTATCAGATTCGTAAGATCCGTCACGTTCCTCTCCAGAAGCTGTGTGAGCTCCTCTACTCTCATGTCAAGCTTGTTATTCAGCTCTGTGATTTTATTTGTAAGCTCCTGTTTATTGGCAGCATCTGCATCCTCGAGTTCCTTACGCGTAGTATTCAACTGATTCGTCAGATTCTCCACGTTCTGCCTTAACAGTGTCTCCAGATTCTCTTTTGTCAGTTCAAGCTTCGCATAGATCTCAGTGACATTCTGTTCCAGCTCTGCGCGAATCTCAGAGTCAGCGGTTTCCAGCTGTTCTCTGGTCTCGTTAAGCTGTGTCGTAAGGCTCAGTTCGAGTGCTTGAATACTATTGGTCAGAGAGGTGTTAGAATTCTCCAACTTTACAGTCAGGTCACTCACATACTGATTCATAGTGCTGGTAATATCAGCATCAGAATCCATCATAGATTTGTTCAGGTTGTTGATTGTTTCAAAGATGCTGTTGACCTGCTCTGTAACAGACTGAATGATGTCGTCATCGGCAATTTCCAGAACGTTATTTACAGACGAAATATACTCGTTCAGAGCTTTAAGTTGGTTATTTACCTCTTCTTTGTTCTCAATATTAGAGTTATTGATATTCGTCTCAAGTTCTGTAATTGCTTCATTTACATTCGTAATCGCGACATTAAGATTATTTGTCTGCTCCGTATCCATTTCTGTAAGTGACGCAGAAAGGTCAGAAATAGTAGTCTGGATAGCCTGAAGCGTTTTATCAATTTCAACCACCTGGGCACGAAGCTCATCGAGATCTGTAGCATTCTCTAGGGCAGTAATACGGCTGTTCATATTCTCTATGTCAGCCATAATCGACTCCAGATTCTGATCGATCTGCTCCTGAATCATATTCAGTGAGCTTTCGAGATTTGAAACTCTTGAGTCGATCAAATGCAGGTCGGTAGAAATCTGCAGGATTGTACTGTCAGAATTTGACATAGAATTAACAGCTTCAGTTATCACAGAATTAAGTTGATTCAGCAGAATCGTTTCGATATCATTTGTAATGATTTCCTTCAATTCGGAGCTCATATCGCTAAGCTCATCAGTTATGACCATAAGTACTGCATTGCGAAACTCTTCCGAATCAAATAACGTGCTCCCGCTTAATAGACTTTCATTGACAGTATCATTTAAAAGACTGGCAACCCTGTCCGAAATCGCTGCAATTTCTTCCTCAGATAGACCAGTATTTCCTTCAGATAAAGTTCCAGTTATCACGCTCGACAGGTCACCTGACCCAGCATAGAGTTCATTCAAATATGTTGTTGTCTCTGTACGAACGGACTCGCTGATGTCATCTGTGGACATTGCAATATCGCGCACAGCAGATTTTACCGTAAATTGCACGGCCAAAACAGTTCCAAGAAACATAACGATTATGCATACAAGCAATATGATCGCCACTGTAAAACGACGTTTGGCTGTGCTCTCTTTGTCTTCTTTCGGTTTGTATCCAAACATTGACATACACAAAACCTCCTTCTATTTTTCTGCTACATACAGAAAGCTGTCGCACGATATACGACAGCTTTACGAGCAGATATGTATCTGCACTTGAGTTATAGGACTCAATACTTATTTTCAGCTTGATTATAGCGATTCCAGTGGAAACGCAGTTCCCGGTCTATTCTACGAATATCCGAGTTCGATATACACAGGCTCTCACATATATCCTCTTTCGTCATACTACAGGAATAACACACAGCGACGACTCGTAGCATATGTGGCAACCTGCTTAGGAAATCAGTAAATACTGCTGACTCCTCAACATTCATAGGGTGAAGCAGCATACAACATACTTCCTCATAAGGCGCCGGTGACTCAATCCGGCACTGTCTATAATATAAATATTTGGCATTATCCAACTTATTGTGGATATAGCGCAGAGCGTAGTCCACAAAATGTTCCGTCCCAATATCATAGGTCAGGAGTGCCTCTGTGTAGGCTACTGCAATAATAGACTCACGTTCGGTTACGTCAAGCATCCGATACGGAGCGTGATCCACCAATGAAACAACAAACTCATACAGGTACTCGTCATTCATAGAACGGCACCCGGCGCTGTTGCCGCAGTTCTTCTGCCCTTCTTTTTCGTGGCCCTGTTCACATAGTTATCAATATTTGTCATCTTGTCCACAGAGCAAAGCCATCCGGAAAGCTTTTCGTCGTATAATACATCATAGTGGACTGGTAGAGATATTCCGACAGATACCAGATATCGTGTGAATTCGATATTCATTAAAATACCTCTTGTCGGTATTTTATACCCGTCTTTGCTTCCACTTACCAGCAATTTAGATCCATCTGCCAGCATCTGGATTCTCACACAGTGTCCGATGCTTTCCAGTTGCTCCATAAACTTCTTGTTGAACGTTATCTTTCCAGATGGAAGCACGTTCAATCCCATGCCAGCAGACCGTCTCTTAGGTTCCGGAATGTCTCTAAATAGCGTAATATCCATTTTATAATTCTCCTTTCGTAACGCATAGAGAATCATAGCAGAATAGTTACGTAATATCTATTGACAAACTCGCAGGAATTTTCTGAAACGTGCCTGTTGCCGTCGCATGTTTGATTCATGTGCAGGTAACCTCATACCTGCAATTGTGTTCATTGTCACAGAAGTATATTGCCGGTATGGCAGCCACTCATATGGGATAAGCCTATCCTGCTTCCGGCACACAGGGCAGACATAACACTGCACAAAGTATGAAACATTACAAACACGCATGTCCTGAAGTATCTTAAGGTTCCTTTTGACAAACCCGTTTTTACGTAGACGTGCTGTGCACCGGCTACAATAGTAACTTTTAATTCCATAAAGTGTATGTGTTCCTTTGTCGAATCCCATATTTGAGAAGCTGTCCCTTAACAATAGTACTACTCCTGTACAACATCTCCACTTAGCAAAAGCTCACTTAATGTCGGAGCCTGGACGTTCTTACTAACATCTAAGTTCGATGTTATCGAAGCCTTTTGCTGTATTTCCAGTTCAAGGTTCGCACTGTGATTCTCTGTGTCCAGCATATCCCTAGAGGAGTGCGCTCTTATGTACGCGTTAATCAACAGAGGCTTCGTCACTGTTGACTGGCGCGTTATACCTTCAAGGAATATGATAAGCTGTTCAGTACTTACATCCTTCAGCGAGACCCGTACTCTTTTCGTGTCCTCGAGGCTGAGCTTGTACGACGCTCCGCCGCTTTTGATGACGACAATCTCAGACACGATAGATACGATGCTGGCCGACACAGAACACTCGGATATATACCTGAGTCCGGCGGTCAAGGAGCCGGATAACGTAGCGAGTAACGGAAGCACGTCCGACACACTCATCATCCCGGTGAGACCGCGCACCATATCTGCTGTGACACTGGCACCGCTGCCGAAACCTTCCAAAATACGAAGCCCTGTTCTTGGTTTGTATTCTGACCACTCTGCAATCATAGAGAGTGTGGCGTCCTGCGCCTGGATATGCAAGTTTCTGCGTTCCACTTCACGCCGCAGTACTGTCATCATCTCTCCCTGAGTGAGGGCAGGCATCCTGATTATGAATGCACGAGACTTTAATGCAGGTTGAAGAACAGAGGCATCTGTAGTCATCATAAACACATAGAGGTTATCGCTTAGGTACTCTGTTTTACCGAGAATCACATCCTGTGCCGCAGGTGTGAACCTATGGCACTCGTCGCACAGAATAACCATAGTACCGGATGAACCTGAGAAGGAATTCATTTCGTTCAGTATGTCCAGTGCTACGGACTTGCCTCCCTCGACAGAGCATTCAAACTTCTTAATCCTGTCAGTAGAACGCTTCTTATCGATGACTGCCTCTACTACGGTACGGCGTTTCTCCTCGCTGCAATCACCATAAGCAAGTTCTATTGCAACGAGGTCAGCTATCGTTGTTTTTCCTACGCCTTCAGGACCTTCCAGTATAATGAAATGTGGTAATGTGCCACGCCGCAAACCGTCTTTCAAAAACGATAGAACCCACTTGTGGCCAATAACATCATCGAGAGAATGCAATCTTTCAGTCATTTGTGCGAACCTCCGAAATACCAAGTATGGGACTGTGCGCAGACTCACGCACAGTCCCAGAACCTTTATTAAATAGATACAGCTGCGGGAGCTTCGTTGGTTGCTCCGGCTGCCACATTCTTCAGCATAGCCATGATATCTTTGTCGATAGCGTAGCCGCTTTCGTTGGAAGAGGTGAGCTGGAGAATCGTCTTGATTCTCATACGCTGCAGATCGCCCAGGGCCTTCTCGCTTACCGGAGCCTGCAGTCCCTTAGCGAGCTTATCCTTATCGTTCATCGGGAACTTCTTCGCATACGTTTCGCTTCTGTAGAGCTTACCAGCCTCTGTGCGGCCGGAAAGGGTGACGGTACGAACCTTGTCCACCAGAGTGTCAACGCCGTTTACCTTCTTGTTCACCTGTACTTTGGTGCCATCAGCGTTCTTCACATACACCTTGAAGGACAGCTCGGAACGTACAGAATACATGTCGGTCTCGGTTTCAGACAGCTGTGTAGACACAGCGAAATTCCTGTGCTCCTCTGCGGCTCTTCTGTTCTTAAACCGTACAGTCGTAAGATCCACCTTTCTTCCATCAGATCCCTTTCTCTTCTTGATTTCGCCCAGAGTTGCTCCGGCAGAATTTTCGTCCTTCGCCAGAATGACACCCTGCGTTCTGGCCGCCATAAACGCGCGCAGTTCAATCATATTGAGAATATGGTCATTGCTGTCGTAGTGAACCTTCACGCCAATGATCTTGGACATCTTGTCGGACTTCCGGATCTTAAGCTCTTCGTCATTCTGCACAGCCTTCAGAAGCGCTTCATAGTTTGCCCGATTTTCGTCAGTATCAACGAGAATTTTCTCATATTCCTGCAGCTTCTTCAGAGCGTCTTCCTTATTGGGCTTGAAGGTCTCCTTATCTTTAAACAGAGTTGCAGTGCTAGGACGGTCAAAAATCAGGAGTTCGATATAAGAGTTCGCCTGACATGCCTTGGCGTCTTCCTTCATGCTTTCGAGCTTCGCTTTTACAGCTTCCATGTCTGCTGCGGAGAAGTTCATCGTAGCGTCAGGCAGAGTCTTTTCAGAAGCCGGAGTAGGTGCAAGAGAGGAGATGTCGGTAGCCGGTGCAGAAGCGGGCGCTGCAGGGTCAGCATCTCTCAGCATAAGATAAATCTTGCCGGAATCAGGAATACTGGCCGCAGAGGGGTCGTCCGCATACATAGCGTCAAACTTGGTCACGCAGTCCTTAATCAGAGCGTCTCTCTGCGCGCTGTCACTTCCGCAAGTCTTTACGAGATAGGCATTGACAAAGGCGGATGCTTCCATAGGATCGTAGCTAAATCTGGATTCGTTCATTGTAAAATTCCTCCGAAATATTATTTTACGCAGAACCTCCTGTCAGGTTCTTGCTAAGCGGCACGTCACCCTCCGGGTTGGCCGCTCTTCACTAAGGTATGTTTAACCATCAGATATTGGTCGGAACGACCGACAAAATTTCTGACGGAACCTTAACAATTGTTAAGCTGAAAGTTGCACTCTCGTAACCCCTGAACCGTAGACATGTGTAACAGATACACAGCTAGTCTGTATAGATCTATGTTTTTGCTGGATACAACATTAGGTAACTCGAAACCATAAGAACATGCGATATCCCTAAGCTGCTTTGCAATGTTGCCACATTTTGATGCTGTGTCTACGATTGTGGTATAAGGTACAATTTCAGTAGAGAAAGAAGTCGGTACGATTTTAGTACCATGCCTTCCGTACCGCTCTGCGAAACACAGCTCTTTTGCAATGCCAAAAGCCATGTCACGCATAAAGCAGTTGTAGAGTAACGGACTTCCCAGTCTGGCAAACTCTTTCGTGAGAGCTATGCTGCCAGACATCCGTATTCTGTCTGTAGCAGGCAAGCTGTGTATGAAGTCCATATACTCCCGGTAAGTAACACGCAAAAGGACAGACTCCTGTAAGCGGAAAGGCTCCGGCAGTGGCTCAAGCTCTGGATTCAGACTCAGGATACACAGCAGGTCCGTACCTCTTGCGTAATACTCAAGCATTTCAATCTACCTCCACATGAGTATGTGTCAGTATAACAAAATTGGATTTCTGACATTTAATAAATATCGTCATCATCCTCATCCTGATAGTCATAGTGCTCCCGTGTCGGCAGCTCTTCCTCAGAATCCTGATCTGTACCCTCGTCTTCTACATCGAACGTGTCATCATATTTCTCCGACATCTTCTTACGTACAATAATACCAATGGCTGTGCCTACAGCCGCTAAGACCACTACAACGACAGCAATGATTATCGGCAGTGCTGAATTACGTCTGCTCGTCTGCTCGGATTCGATTGTAACTATTGTGGTATCTTCCATGTCCGTATCCTCCGTCTCAGTCTCTTCAGTAGTAGTTTCCATTTCTGCCATAACATCCAGCGTGCGCATATCTGAGCCATCAGGATACTGTACTGTAGCGTTAGTTATCATATAGAACGGTGCGCTTGCAAGCGGCAGCCCTACAGTTCCTGCGCTGAATGCAGTGTCGAACAACAACGATGAACTTGCGCCAAATGAATTCGTTTTATAGACTGTAAGCATATCGCCAACGCTATAGAAATCGGATAGATTCACATCAAGTGACTCGATATCGTTATACACAGTAGCATCGTAAACCTGAACGAATACCATGGTTTCCGATGACTTGTCTATCTCTTCCATTACGATATTAGGCTCAAAGTCCTGGAACTCTGATTCACTGTCAAGCTTAGAGCCATTGACTGTCCACACAGCAATCCGATTGTTTGTGTCAGGATCCAGCATGTTCACCTGCATTGTGAGTTCTCTGTCGGCAAGTGCTTTGAACATATCTGCTGTTATCGTATTACCCTCAGCCATATTTATCAGGTCGATACTGATGTACTCAGCTTCGTCAGACGCGGACTCAATAGCAGCCATTATGTCAACTTCGTTCACGAACCTGGAATCAGACATCGAAGTATTCATGTTGATTCCGCTTGTGAGTACGTTGCTGCCGCCCAGATATCCTTTTGACGTCGTTTTATCTCCAGATGATTGGGAACTCAGTGTTCCGCCACTTTCACTTCCACTGCTGGAAGATGCCGATGAGGAGGATGATGACGATGTACTAGAAGGTCTTGATGAGCTTTCGCTATCCGCGCTTGCACTGCTGCTACTACTGCTCGTGACCGTACTGCTCTCCAAAGCGTCAACCGTAAAGGATGTAGTGACTCCATTGTAAACTACGGTTATCGTATTTGTTCCGGCATTACGGATATAGCTTGGTGTGTAACTGAACATAGAACTGCTTAAAGCCCCAGTACTGCCGTCCTCATAGGTAGCAGTTACGCTGATGTCAGAACTCCGTATTGTGTCGCCCACATAGAGCTGGTTTCCGGTATATACCGCCGATAAGCTTTTCACTGTTTTATTTGAGATAGTGGTATTACCGGATCCGTTTCCAGTAGAAGCTGGAACACGCAGGCCAGTCACTGTAACCGATGTAGAATACCCACTGGACGAAATCCGTATCGAGTTAGAGCCGACAGATTGTACAGTGGATGGTGTCATTGTAAAATCGGTTGTCGTGTCCGTCTTTCCGGATCTGTAACGTCTGGTTACCTTGATATCACTCTTGTTGATTGACGCCCCAACGGACAGGCTGGAACCAGTATACTCTGCAGAGACAGACGTTACTGTATCTTGTACGGCGGTCAGCATAATCGTCGCCTGAGCCCCTGTAGCCGTGTACGTTATGGTTACTGTGTTAGAACCATTGACACTCAGTGTCGAAGGCGATACAGTAAACTCGCTTGGAGAGATCGTCCTCGTTGTGCCTGCATCATCTGTCTGTACAACCACAGAAAGATGTCCTTTGTCAACATTATCTCCGATGTAATAGGTGTCCTTTGTATTTGTTACAGACTTTATAATACCTGACGTAGCAAACACAGCGTTGAAGTGATATGTGTTACCAGGAACAGGTTTAAACGTCATAGGGTCGTACTGAGTGCCGGACGAAGAATCAGGTGTGGCGAGTACTTCCCAACACTTGAACGAATACCCCTGATACGGGTCAATTGTCGGGAAGGTAGGCTGAGTGTCACCGCTAAAGTCGGCTGCGGTACTTGTGTTACGTTTCCGATCATAGAACACCACATGATAAGTTCCACCTGAATAATCCCATTTGGCGTAGAATGTGTAGGAGCCACCAGGTTCAGCACTGAACGTGTCGGGACTATACGGGTTACTCAGAGCACTGTCAGTGTACCAACCACCAAACGTGTAGTATTGTCTGTTTGGTACAGGCAATTCTGCTGCCGCAGGTAACGAATGCACCTTATACGTTTCACTGCGTACAGAAGAGCCCTCATTTGACTCAAATGTGACTGAGAAAGTTTCCTCGGAATTATCATATTTCAATAGAGACACACTCGGATGATAAGCACCTCCAGGGAGCTTCGAGGACACCTGAATGGAGTCGGACCACTGAGTGGTCGGCGTCAGTTTGTAATCGGAGGGCTTCACATTCCCAGGGAGCTCTGCATACGGATTCATAAAGGGCAACCGAATATCATCAGAAACGAAACGCAGATCAAACTGCTTGTTATACGTTACTGTAACTTCTTCCGGATCGCCCGTAACAGACTGCTGCGAGTCCTTGGAAATACTGGAAGCTCCGGCTGTCGTATAGGCATACAGCGCCTCGTTTGTAACTGCGATAAAGTAGACATCGGAACTTGCGCCACTCTCCTTGAAAACACCAGAGACATAAGATCCTTCTGCGATATTCTCATAGTCACTGTAATAGATGGCGAACCCAGAATCGCTGTTGGACACGTCATGACTGAGAATCTTGTTGAAGTCCCATGACTCAGAATTCTTGTAATCTAAGTCGTTAAACCGATATGGATAGGATTCCACATACACCGGCAGAGAACCCTTATATGAATTCTCGTCAAACATCACTCCACTCATTACTGGCTGCAATCGGCCGTTCTCCAGCTTTATTTCATCGTTTAGCACTATGCTGGATGGAAGGCCTGCAAGAACCATATGGTCCTTTGTGACGAATCCATACTTGTGTAGTGCATGGTTATAGGAGTTCGTTTCGGTGTCATAGTAGTTCAACTGCTGCGTATCGGACAGCTTTGGATAGAGCGTATCTTTGAACCCTGCTGAACAGTCAGTATCATCTGTCGCAGCGTCCAGGCCTCCGGCCGGACCAAGAAGCGTCCACGACTGTACTGGGGTAGTATCATTTCCGACTGCAAAGATGCCAAGCTTTGCAGTATCGTTCACCTCTATATCCTCGGCAAGCTTTAACACAGGATAGACGGTATTCGGAATCTCAAACTTGTCCTTATGCTCACCATCATAGATCTTGTAGTAATACCCTGAACGCAGTCTCGGCAGATTATAGTAACCGCCACTGTAGTTATCTGTCTGCGCTGCCTTCGTCAACGACACGCTCATAGACTGCAATGGCAGCGCATCGTCTGGCTGCTGTACTGTGCAGTACTTCGAGAAGAAGTCCGTCGAAGACAGTGTACTGTATGTCGACTCACTTGCTGCCGCCGGCATCACCCACAGTAGAGAGAGCATGGCCGCGAGTATGGTTAATCGTGTCATTTTTTGCATTTCTTCTTTTTCTTACCTCCAAACTCGATCTTGATATTTGTCACGAACATGTCCTGATGCACGCACAGCAGCTGCGCTTCTTCATTTGAAACACGTGACATAATAGGCACTCCCCGACTCATGCAGTCCTCGTAGATAGCACGGATGAACGTTGCTGCTTTAATCTTCGCAGGAAGAAACGCATCGTCATGCACTGTTACCCCAAGGTCAGGTATGTACACGTCTATCTCCATCTCGCTCTGTACTGTCACGACAGCTGTGAACCAGACCTCATTTCCTTTCTCAATAACCATAGCTAATCCTCCTCATATATACCCATACGCTGTACTTCTGCGATCAGAACGTCACCGTCCCAATCTTTAGATGCCATTCCAGCGAATTCCCCACAGTGCATAAGGTCAGCCCAATTGATCATCAGGCTGATATTCGGCTTAGAAAAGCAAACAGGAATGTCGTCCACTTCAAGTGGGTAGATTAAATTGAAAGAAGGAAGTACGTCTGGGAGCTTATCTTTCACAAGGCTCTCCAGTACGTCACGCTTACCAAGATTACACATAGACGCATACCGCATGATTATATCATAGAATGAGTCGTGATACATCTTTGACATTGGTGGTATACAATCCGATGTATCACCGTATAGCATCTTGTACGGCACAGCGAAGTTGTACGGCATACGTACTCCTTTTTTGAACGACGTACTGTAATTTTGCATTGTTACTTCTTTTGCTCTTGATGAACTTGGTTTAATAGACACGATATCATCCACTAGAAAGTACAGATCACTGTCACTTGTGTAAACGTGAATCTCGTCATACTCATTATGCACAGACTGAACAAGTGTTGTGATGATATCGTCAGCTTCATAGCCTGGTTTCGCAATGACTGTAGCGCCACAGTTTTGTAAGACAAACTCCGCCAGCCGTTTATCGTTCTCGATAGAACTCGGGTGGTCTCTATTCGATTTATAAGAAGAGAGCATATCCTTTTTAATCGTTGGATTTCTGTCACAACAGAATACAACGTCACCACGCTTTGTGCCAGTCATTGCAGCTTTCAGCAGGAATGCAGTTCCACCTGCGGACGTGTATTGTGACGACCATGTGCAGGACTGTCCTGGTATCTCTTTCTGTACAAGCTGCTCCAAGAAGGCACGTTTATTAACATGCCCAGCATGAATAAAGGGCGACACGTCATAGACGCTTAGAATCCTCTTCATTAAAATCTTCTCCTTTCCGCAGCACCGATCCCGTTTTCCTGACAGTACTGTAGGTATCGAGCACCATTTAGTGCAAGAGTCCATTTACGTCTGGTTGAGATAATACGGTTCATCCTGGTAGTGCGTGTTTTCTCATTCGGAACGTAAAACATGAACTTATTCGCATCAATACGCTGAAGAAGATTCCCATAGGTCGGGCTGACTTCATCTTTGGACATTCTGTCCAGTACGGATAACAAACTGCTTAAGAAGTCCATATACATTGGCTTCTTACGAGGCGGTATCGTAACGATGATGCTCGTATAATTACCCTCAAGGAACTGAAGCCGATCAATGACATTCTGGTACTCATCACTCTGCTGCGGCAGGGCTTCAGGTACAAGACTATCTATATAAGCAATCGTGTCCTCATCAGTCACGCGCTTATTCAAGCGATATCGTGCAAGCAAGCTACCCATATTAGTCTGAAGTCTGTTTACTATCTCAGGATCAGAGTTTGCATCATCAATATAATTATTGATGTGATTGCATACAATCTCGGCGGAAACACCAGCTAGCGCATGGTAATCCTCATCCGTAAAGTATCGCAGTTCTCTCTCTGTCAATATTCCTGGTATAACGTCCATCGAGCATCTCCTTTCTGTAAAGATCAAAACACCCTTTCTCACTAATTGCTACCACTCTCCCGCCATGTAAACTCACACGGCCATGTACAATCGAGTCCCCAAAGAATACTGCTTTTCCTGCATAGATAGAGCCTGTGAACTGCTGAATGTCCTGTGTCTTAACATCGTGCTTGATACCATTAATCCACATGGAGTCATCTGTTCCACAAAGGATGTCAGTCAGCGAAAACATAGCATGTCCAGACTTGAACAATATTTTTGCACGAACTGAGAACATGCCTTCAAACTCCGTACCGCGATAGGTAGAGACCGGTTTTATATCATTGAATTCATAGAGATAACGATTGTGGCCACTGACATCGGTGGCATAGAAACCATGGTTATACCGAATCAGGTATTCCACTCCGTCAGCAAGTACGACATCACCATCAAACACATGAAACTCCTTGCATCCGACGAAAATCTCGTTACTGCATAGACGTGGTGAATTACGCCTGTTCAGCAAAATAAATTCATCTGAGTCTACAAGAACAGGAATGTCTTCGACAGAAAACTCATATAGTTCGTTGGAATACTTCTTATAGGCCCGCATTATAAGCGTGTTGCTCATCGTGTCAATTTCACCCCTTCTATAAGCCGATCAAACCAGATGTCAATTTCTGGCAGAAGCATCAAGCTGAACCTCTTCTTCCTGTACTCAGCCAAGTTATGCGCAGTAATTACAGACTTACTCATTCTGTCATACTGAGCCAGTGTGATAAGTTTTGCATCCATTGGGATCGGGATGCTCTCCTGCTTCTCGTCGACGGTCTTCATCGGCGGTGCCTGTTGTACACGAAACCCAGATAAATATACATCGAAAAATTCCAGCATAGTCACATCACCCCCAATATTGCTTGTTATACTTCTCATCCCATTCGGACTCCAGGCGCATGAGTGTACTCTTAATAGTGGCGGTATCCTTTCCGTAGAGCTTCATCTTCAGAGCTTCATCAAAATAGATACACCTGTTGTAGGGCCTGACACTGTCAGTCTCATCGTCACGCCTTAATTCCTGATACACGCAGGAATGCAATGTCAGAAGCAACCTGTCGATCGACATCTTTGTCACATCATGTAAACGGAACAGAACGTCGGAGATACTGTTCGCATGGATTGTACTAAACACTGCTTTAGCGGTATTCGACTGCTGCATAACAGCATCGGCTGTTCTTGCAGTGATTTCCGTAAAGTACACGTAGTCAGGATTCTGCCGGAGCAGGGAATCTGCGTTGGCAGCAAACTCGTCATCGGTTTCTGCATTTATCTGCTCGATCCCGTCCACTCGTATTTCCACTGGCTGCTCTACAGAAACAATCTTATACTTGTCCACAGCAACCAATTCATTGATCGCTGACAGAATAGACGTGTTCTTGCCTGACATGGTTTCACCGATAAACAGTCGAAGACCTTTTTCAGCAGACAACATCTTTGATCTGATAAAGTCGGCGGCTTCCTTCGTGATATTCAAATCCTCCAACGTTTTGGTCATAGAGTCATTACTCAGGACACGCACTGTAATCAGCATACCGTTGAGAGTGCGATTAACGACTACTCTCCCTCGGTGCCGCCCATCAAGGTCAATTGCAAAGTAGCGTGGCTTAGCAGACATATCAGCGAACGTAGCGTTTGCTGACGTAGCAATAAGCTTAACGATCTCTTCCACATGCTGTTTCTGCAGAACACGCTTAGAATACACTTTCGCTTTTCTCACGTTGTAGTACACTCTTGCGCCGACCACTGTAGACGTGACTGTAATATCACTCGCATCGAGCTGAACAGCTTCACTGACGATGAGTCCCCACAGGTCTTTTACAGGCAATTCATTTACGAAGTCAGGAACATCAAATTGCGCGGTCCGCCATTTCACATAGTAGTAAATTGGTACGAGCGTCTTCTTCACAATATACCTGTCGGACAGTATCACTTCCTGTGAATACTCCGGCATAACGCCAAGCAGTACAGCATTTGTTTTGACATCATAAGATATAACTACAACGTGATACTTTCGGAATTCCTCCATTATATCTGGAGGCACATAACTGACCTTTGGTGTGTGAAGCATCAGACCATATTCTTCACGACATGCCATGAGCAGGGTATATTCATCAAGAATCCCCTGCTCATAGATGAGCAGCGCTTCAGGTGTCTTAAACTTAGACACGTCATCTATCTTAATTGCTGTCTTTTCACGAATCTCATTTATAGTAAAAGCTGACAGCAATCCGGTAAGCGACTTCATCATAAGTTAAAGGCACCTTCAAATATCCGAGTAACATCCGTATATTCGTATGGCTTGTCATTACGTAAAGCACAGGCGCGAATCTGTTGCATGCTCGGGATAGATACTACTTTCAGGTTCGTGAGATCCAGTCCCAGATTGTCAGCGATAGACACAGGACTGATTGGCGCATCGATTGTGACCAGTACATGTGCAATGTTTGGAGTGGTGTGCTTCTTAACAATATCCGCAAGCACATCCATACTTGCTGTCCGGCAGTCAGTAATATAGTGCACTGTCAGAGCCTCGGTGCTAAGGTAGTCCAGTCCTGCAGTATCCTCCGGAGCAAGAATTACTCCAATATTCGCATAATAATTAAGCCGTAAAGGAAGCTCGTCCAACAGCTTCTGAAGTTCTTCACTATCAAGGATATGGTCGCTGTACACACAGCAGAACTGCTTCTCAATCCTGGTTCTCATGAACTCATCATAAGTCACCGCATCGATTCCATAGGTACTGAATTTGTTACGGCCTGTCAGGTCAATGAGCAAAGTGTTCTGGCGGCGGCTGAGGATTCCATTCCAAGTGATAGCTGTTGCAGAGCGTCCGCAGTTGTCATCACCGATATAGAGCTTAAGGACACGCTTAAGAGCAGTAGGTGCAATAATCACGTCCTCGACGCGGTTTGCCCGAAGAAGGTCAAGCTTCTGCTGCTGATACATGATGATATCATTGCTCTGCTCGAAATACTGACTGATAAGCTCACAAGTGGTTTTCAGATGATCTTCCAGCTGGCTGAAAGCAATTCGTTTCTCAGATAACGCCTGAAGAAGCGCATTCGCCAGTTCCGCAGAATTCGTAGGTGTAAAGATATTCGGGCCGATAGGTTTAACCATCTGATTGATAAATTCATTCTTAGATGGAAGCTTTGCATCCAATTCATTGATGGTATCGCTTACAAGCGTATCCATAGACTGGTAGAGATCCACAAGGCTCCTTCCGAGATTGAGAAGCTCGAAATACGTCTCGGTCCGTTTGTCAATAGCCTTATCGATCACCACGCTGTCAAGCAGATTTGCGCGGTCAACGGTGATCTTAGTCAGAGATTCATCGATTGACTGAATCTTTTCATCGACGATACGCTTTGCTGAATTTGCAATCGTTGTAATTATATTTATGACACGCTCGGTGCTGATCGAGTTATTTGTTGCCTGAAGCACAGAGCGGTCAAGCCCGATGTCCCGTATTCTCTCAAACTTTGTGGTACTGTCCAGCGTAGGATCACGGTAGATTTCCTCGATTCTTTTCTCCAGAACTTCCAGCATATTAAGCGTATTCATATAATCGCTGTTCTCGTGGACAAGTCTGTTCATAATAGAATTCCTGCGGAGCAGCTCTTTGAACGTATCAAAGTCCGCGATAGACGATGCCTTCTCGACAACATTGTCCTTGACAGGCTCAGGCGCCGCAGCAGTCTCACGGACAATCTCCTGAGTATCAAGAGGGACTTTTTCTTCTGCCGTGTCATCGGTAGGCTCCTCCGGTACAACAATAGGGTCAGCCACAGGCTCCGGCTCTGGCTCTTTGACTACTTGAGTCTTCGCAAACTCATCCGGGTCAATAAATTCATCATCACCAGGTTCCGTGTCGATATCTTCGTCCTCATCGTTGAAGTCATCGTCCATGATATTTCTTGCCATCATTTCTCTTGCCTTTACGGGTTTGTTCCGCTTCTTAAACAGAAACCCTTTCTTCGGCTTACTGGTATCCTCTGCCACAGAAAGGTCAACTGTGCCGGGATCTTCAAAATCCTTTGTGCTAACGCGCATCCTTCCTGCCTGCACTTTATGCGCACCAACATTATCCTCGATCACTTCACGGATAACATTAGGTGTGATTTTCTTAGCGCTGAACTTATATTCACAGTCAAGCAGATCCTTATCCGCTTCTTTCGTACACACATAGATGGTGCAGATACCAGGATGCCGGTTCGCCAACGCCTTATTCAAATTTTCCTTGTTTGCTCCAAGAGCATCAGATGGTCCGAGCAGGACCACGTCCATAGTACTCGTGTCAGGCTCGATAGGGAGCAATGACACAATCTTATTCACTGTACTCTGCTGCACCTTCTTGCCAAGAGCCTTCTTGGCAGGCGCAGCCAAACTTGCAGCAAAAATCATATCAGTATACCTCTCTCACTCTATATACGCAGGCACCGCGAGGCACCTGCACTTCTATCGTTTCATCAGGGCGACGCCCAATCAGCGCGCTTCCAACCGGGGAAGCAATAGACAGCAATCCGCTCACTCCTGAACTCACAGCGTCCGGCGTGAGTTTCATAGGGTGGAGCACGTTGCCTTGTCTGACTCCATCCACGGAAACCAACTCAAGCACAAAAGTAGAGCCGAGCTGTATGTAACCGCTTGGCGTGTAGGTTCCAACACTCTCCTCATAAGCATTTATCTTATCCAGAATAATAGACTTGCTCGCCATCTTCATATCACGCTCATCTCTGGTAATCGTGTATGTGGCGTTCTCTGACATGTCCGTTTTTTCCGTAGAAGCGAGTATGTCACTTAATCTCTTGATAGACGCGTCAAGCTCTTTGAGCTGCATATTCCAGTTATCATATACAGACTTCATGACGCCATCAAGACGGGCAGATTCAGCTACTAAATCCATTACGATACCCTCCGTATGTCAGTAACCATGAAATCGTCACCATGCCTGTCGATTGTCCACCGCTCTTTATAATCACTGCCTACTGATGCGATAATCCCACGGGTCACTTTAATATGGTCATATGTAACAATTTTTAACATCTGAATTTTATCGTTCTTCTCAGATTCCCGTTTCCATGCAATGTTCCGATACCTTGATAAACCGCTGTACTCTTTCTCACCTCGCCGCACTGTCTCGAATACTTTCATAGCGAGTTCTCTTGACATAAACTGCGATACGTCAGAAATGTCCATCGTCTCAAATGCCCGTGTATAAGCGGCATCAACCATAGCGATCCATGTGTTTAATACATTTTTCTTGGCTTTTGTTTTACCGAACAATCCCATCAGCTGGTACCACCACCTGTACCAGACTGCGAGTCTGAGCCGCCCTTACCACCTCCGCCTTTCAGCCCCACGACAAAAATTGCTATAGCAAGGATACAGGCTCCGACCGGAAGGATGCCTGCCTCTTTAATTGATGCGAACAAATCAGCCATACAATCTCTTCTCCTTTCATCCCGATTCTTAACTGTGAGTTATGTACCTACCCATCACGTAGAACATAAATACAGCCACCAAAACCAACAATACTCCAAAACCCACAAATACAGGATTATGTCTACGAGTCACATAATCCCCATTAAACCAATGCCCATAGTGCTTGGGCTCTGCTACGCTTCTACGCGGCACCACTACGTCCTCAGTATCCACCTTCTTTGACTCTGACCACACTTCTTCGCCTGTCTGTGGAAACACAGCGCGAATCGACATTTCACTGAGGCTTGAGTACAGATAATACTCAAACCCAGGATCAAAGGAATCACCGAGTATCGCGTATGCCATTTGCGGGCTTATCTTTTCATCAAACTGCAGCACGCATAGCACCTCCATCAATAAAATCAGAAAACGCCCCAACTTCGTCTGCCCGTGCCTTACTCATACACTTGTAGAGCATGTCATAATTACTGAAGTTGTTCACACCAAGTATCATAGGAGACACAGTGCTGCGGGATACGATGTACAATTCTCGCCGTGCTCTTGTACACGCTACATAGCACAGAGACCGCTCATTGCGAATGTCTTTGGCAACAGCGAGATCGCACTGCATCTTCACTTTCCTGTCCATCTGTGCAGCACTGGGTAGAATGTCAGCGTCAGCGTCAATGACGTAAACAGCATCCGCTTCCAGACCTTTTGATGCATGCATTGTATAGCAGCGGATTCCACGATTGATAGCAGTGAACTCAGTGTTCAGAGCCTCTTTCTGAACTTCGTCATAGATAAACTGATCGAATGTCTTACCGGTGACGGCAGCATTTGCAAGAGTAAGGTAGTACTGCGCCGACTGCTCAAGCTTCCACTCATTCTCCTCCAACCATGTGGACTTGAATACGGTATAGACCGTATTTAGGATACTGGACAGACTGTCACCCTTCCTGAGAGCTTCAGACACTGAGATAAGCATCTGAAATACTTGCGGCGCCGTAGCATCACGGTACCTGTAGTTAAGGTCAAAGATCGAACCGCCGAGCTTAGACAGGAGCTTATACACAGGCATAGACGTTACATCTCTGTACGATTTGAATTCCGGAAGCAGGTATTTCAATGCAATCAGATAATTTGGATCAAACGGGTTTCTGCATAGATAGACAATATCCAGCATCTCTTTTAGAACCGGCAGCTTTCCGACAGATATGTACTTGTCTGATCGATACGGCACCTGTGCCTTGTAGAGCGCTTCGATAATCGGAACCATTGACACGTTGTTACGAAATAAAAACATAACATCCCTCGAGAAGTTAGAGTGGTGTGTATCGTAATCCTCTTTCATCTGCTCAGCTATTGTCTTCAAATCAATAGATTCGAGTACCTGTACGTCAGGACCTTCGCCGATCCCTTTGAAGTTTTCGCCACCCATTTCATTCGGTAGAATGATCTTAGTGGAAAACTGTGCAATCTGGTCACTACAACGGAAGGACTGTGACAGTTCCATTCTGCGTGCATCCGGATAGAGTTTAAAGAATTCGTCTACGATTTCGGCACACGCTCCATTAAAGCCGTAAATCTGCTGCTTCATGTCACCGATCAAAATTGGACAGTCCGTCATAAAAGAAATCAGCTTAAGCTGGAGGAGACTCAGATCCTGAGCCTCATCAACGAGCATGACGCGTATCTTTTTCTTTAACTGGGCGCTTACCTCCGGCTTCTTAAGGAACACAGCGAGTGCATAGAGAAAGATATCATTGACGGGCATAATATTCATATTTACCGCGTAGACATACATCGCCTCACGAAGCCGTGTGAAATTCTCATAAGACAGCTTCGTGCATTTGAATTCGTAGGAGTTCTCAACGTTCAGCCTGTCAAATATCAGCGAGGCATTCAACGACCTGATTGCGTTTACTATGCCACGTAACTTACTCTGTGCAACGGGTATATCCCACGATATGCACAGCTCCCGAATAATGGAAGTGGCGGATGCCATAGGAAGCTGCTGTGTCATAGGTCTGTCAGTCATTCCGAGAACTGAGTAGTTCTCTTCTACGATTGACTTGCAAAAGGAACTCAGTGTTCCGAACTGTACAGTCTGCACAACACGTGCTGAGCCCACTCCTCCAGATAGCTTCTCGCAAGCTCTTTTATGCCGCACAGCGAGCTCACCTGTAGCGGCACGGGTAAAGGACATAGCGTATATACTCTCACCCGGAATGCCGTGGAATAACTCAGCTGTAAGCAATCCAGCCACAGCAGACATCGTCTTGCCGGTTCCAGGAGAAGCGAATACGAGGGTAGGTACTGTAAAGTCTTTGAAAAAGTCAACTTGCTCTTTCGTGAAATCCTTATCCAGTTTCACAGATAGTGCAAGTGTAAAATCATCCAACGTCATTAGAAACCTCCTGTTGCCGCAGCAACGTCTCGTCCAATGTCTTGGGTCTCGACTGCTGGAAATCATGAACAGCTCTAAGAGACTCTTGTATCAACAATTCAAATGTAGGGTCATGCAAAACCTTTTCTGCTCCAAATACCGCTGGTATCATCGGTACATTGGCAATCGCAGAATCAATGTCCACATAGCCATACCCTTGAACAAAGACGGACTCGTTCGCTTCAAAATCAAGAATACGAACTCCTTCACCTGTAAGGGATATAAAACGGTTATAGGACTCCAAAGACGCAATACTTATATGCCTTAACACATAATTGAACAACCCGCCTAAAAGAAATGAATCAGACAGCTTGACACTCGGTCTTGATGCTGATACAAGAGTCGCCAGCGCCAGATACAACTCACGATTTTCTGTTCGTGGCGTATACACAATGTCGGTACGCAATGAGGAAATATACTCTGTAATACTCGTAGCGTAGTCTATTTTGGGTAATTGTATAGACTCGGCTTTCGCGTTTTCGATCCTGCTTCTGTTCTCTTCGTATAACGCTTTTCTCCATGGAAGCATAGAGTCAGTTATGGTTATGCCTGCACGCTGGAGTCGTGTAAGGTAAGGCGCAATATCCTTCGTGACTCTGGCTTCTGCAATGTCGAGTGTAACATTCTCACCTTTTCGTACACTGTCGATGATACTTTTAAATACTTCACCGGTATAGTGTACGACAGCACTGCTGTCTGCACGTACACTGTTGATACATCTCAATAGGTACTCAAAATCTACCGCATAGGTAACATACATATATCTTGTATGAAACAAATCAATCAGTCTGACTGTCATCTTTATTCACCCGAATCACTCTTGAAAATTCATCGTCTTTTTCAAAACGATACATCACAACGTTATCAATATTCTTGTACATCTCAGGCTTCTGCTCAATGGAGATGATCTGCATCGTGTTCCCAAGCAGATTGAGATAAGATGACAGCGTAGTCGAATTCTCCGGCGACACAGCGGCAGCGACTTCATCCAGTACAACTGTTTTCAGCAAATCATCGTTAGAACCAAGTATCACCATGCGAATAAACATGGAGATAATATTTCTATACCCGCCTCCCTCTGTAAGCTGGAGATCCAGATCATCGGACGTGGACAGCCAGGCATCCTTACCTTCGATATTTAGACGAGCGCCTGTGTCAGCATCCGGAATAATCTCACCAGCTAATCGGATTGCATTGTTCACGCTTTGTAGAGAAGCTGTGCGCCTCTCTGCGAGGTAATCCTGAACGACTGTGACGTAAGGCTTCAGCCACCGGATAACGTCCTCACATGCACACATCACCTCTGCCATCTCCTTGACTGTTCTGGTTTGGGTATCAGCAACGGCTTTATTCGCCTCCGTAGACCGTATCTTATATGCCGCATCATCCATCTGCTCTCTCAGCAGACGGCACGTAGTACTATAGTCTCTGCCTGTGTTCGCAGACATAACAAACCCTCCTTGTTGTGTAGTATCTGAAACGTATCTGACTTCAACAGTCTTAGGCACAAATACCACAAGTCCGTAGGTACGATAAATGTATCGACAGGCACCCCACTTGGCATACCGACTGGTATGCTGAGCAGAGTACTTTTCCCAAAAGACTGCGTGACGATACCATTTCTGTAGACTACGATAGACACGCGCAGGAACTTAAGGCGTGCAAGCGCCTTGACCTTCTCGGTATAGTTTCCGCGCTGTAACGTGATAGGAGCTGACATGTCAGACACTATCTTCGGAATCGTATTTTCAGATGTAACAAATCTGTAGGGCAGTACGAGCACAGATTGCGGCTTGCGGAAATAAATCCACTCGTCCCTGATACAGAATTCGTCAGGTTTAAAGTGGAGCATCAGCTTGCAATGCTCAGCTGACATAGAAGCGCTGAAGGGCAGCCCGATCGTTCGTGCCTGCATCCGGATGTTCGGATAAGAAACTGCGGACACACTACCATAGATACTGACGGGCTGTTCACGCTTGTAGTAGTTTGCGAGACCGGTAGACAAGAGTGTTTTTAAACCAGCTGCAGCACTTTTGAAATCCTGTATCTTTGACCATTCACAGCCCTCTGGCATCTTAAGCGGTTCCACAGTCGAATAAGCACTATCCAGTGACATTCGGAAATTCTGTGAAGTGAACACTACGTGCCTGTCCTGTATCTCAATACTGATGACGCAGTCCTCATCTATAAACTCTTCCATTGGTGTGTAGAGCGTAGTGATATTCATGGGTACAGTTTCCTGCGCCGGAATCTTGGCGGTATACGCCACGCCTGAACTCACAGTGAACTGGATGGAATCCTCATAGACGGCTATACCAACGACGACAGATGTACTGCCCTTTTGCTGGAGTGCGCTCAGGTCCAGTAGCACACGAAGTAGACTGCTGGAGTCTACGACTGCAACCTTAGACACTTCATCGCCTCCTCATTCAGAGCGTCACAGATACTGGTAACGCTGTCCACGCTTCTGTTAAAATTACTTAACTGCGCTTCATATTCTTCCTGGTTAAACGGATCAGACCACAGGGCAGGGAGAATCTCCTGTGCAGTAGTGCCAGTCGGCATGATTGCCTGTGCCTTTATCTCATCAGGGAGAGCAGAAAGTGAATTCAAAAACTTTGTCACTTCAGACGCAATAATTGTTCGCGTCTCAACAAACTTCTCTTGCCGCTGCTTCAGTGCCATTTCAAGTTCTGTCATGCTTACCTCCCAAAATTTTACATACATCCATAATACCAATCTGATCGCGTACAGACGCATCAAACAGCGCCTTATAACTTTCAGACAAACCACGGTCAGTCATATAACGCGTAAGAGACATAGGAGCGTTGCGTAGACCAATGTTCATGCTTCTCATATCTTCAGCACTCTTTCTCTTTATGTCCAGCCCCTCATCCTTCTTCTCAGACTTATAGAATTTCAGAAGCTCCATGTGCGTTGAGAATTTCGCCTGGCTTAGAGACACATTTCCATCCTCGTCGATATCTACGATAGGCAGATAGACGAACGGGTGCTTCATAACTTCTTTATTCTGCGTAATTCCCAGAGCGCCAGGAATGAGGAATGCTGTAGAAGTGCCATTATTCAACTGTAACTTGAATGGTTCAATTTTCGTGTGGATATGGCCATGAATAGCAAGGTCCACGTTTGCGTATATACGATTCAGGTCACTGTTAGACGACTGCGAAGTATAGCCTTCCATCTCTCGAACCCAAGATGGTAATGTCAGATCATCATGGTACACACCGATATGATACTTTATATTGTCCTCACGAACATTAACATAGTTCTTATCTGTCTTGCTGTAGTGAAAGAAGCTAATCTTTACATTGTTTATAACGAGCTCGTGCACTACGTGGAATATAGGTTTTTCTGGCATAGTGAAGTTCTTGGCTGGCCGCAAAGACTCGCACGGCTGTATGATATACATTTCCGGGTTGTCATCACGTTCCAGGTAGAAGTGATTTCCGATACATAGGTACGCATTACCACCGACAGAGTCACTTACATACCTGTCCTCGTTCAAGTCATTCATTGTGCGCATTGTACTCTGATATCCACGATGATACCAGTCACCTAGACTAATCAGGTGTGTAACCCCGTTCGCTTTGTTAAAACGGATAATGTCCTCTTGAATAAGAGTTGATGCCTCCAGGCGCCCTCGTATCGTTGACATCTCCTTGCATGCCTTATGCAGGTCTGACACAAACAGGATGCGTGCTCTCGTCATGCTCGATAAACCTCCTTTTACACACAGGGCACACCCTGTTTCTCAACATCCGTATTTCCTCAGCCAACGGTAAGATATCCGGAATCTTCACCTGAATATCATAGAACTGCGGATACAGAACATTAGGTAAAACAGGTCTGTGTACACTGTAGACATGCACTTCTGGTACAGGTTCAATGTGCGGGATTACAGGAATATACACTTTCGATAAAACACTGTAATACTTTGAGAAGGTGTTGTAACGATCTTGTTCCTTCTCCAAGTCAAACATCTGAAGGCTCTGTATTACAGTATTGCACGTGTTAATCTTCGCTGCGGCCTGATCTCGCAGTTCAGCGGCCTCTTTTATAACAGCTTTCACACGCTCCAGAGACGATGACGCAACAGGGTCAGACAAGGCTGTCTCGAGCACATCATAATTGCACCCATAGGATGTAGAAAGAAACAGTAACTGGTCATCAAGTTCTGCAATATTCAGAGATACGTCACGCTCTGCGGAATAGTGCCATCCAAAGTCCCGACATAAATCCTGAAAACATCTGTCCGCAAGATACCGTGTGACAGGTTCCTCATCTGGCCGAGACACCGTTATGTACGTACTCGCTGCATCTCTAGTTAGATGCAGAAGCATAGTAACATCATCTTCACGGACAAAGGTCACTTCACCGTAGAGAGCATTTCTGTTAATAAGGCTTGCACGCACCTTAGGCCTAGACTGGAACTGATTCGATAACAGGCATCTGATCACCTTCGTAATAACTGACTTTCCGTTGCTGTTATTTCCTGTAAACGCAATGACACCTGTGCTTGGAAGCTCTATGTCCAACTCCTTATGGCACTGTATATTTACGAGTCGAATTCGTTTTAATGTCATACTGTTTTAGCTGGGGTAGCAGTCTGCTACCCCAGCGCACCTCCTCTTACACATTCAGGTCAGCAGATCCAAAGTCAATCGCAGAGAGATCATTCTGATTTGTTACCGCATTCGGGTTAGTAATCAGATTCTCCAGAACAGGAGGCTGGTCACTTGCAGGTGTTTCGGACTCCATAGAGGCCAGTATACTCTGTGCATCATTCATTGCAGGTTCATGCGCCTTGCCATTTCCTGTTGCGGCTTCAAGTGCGGCTGCCAGCTCTTTATTGCTCAGGCACCTGGCAAGACATAAGTCTTCAATCATAGAAGGTTCCTCTGTAATGCGCTTCACTTCCTCAGAGTCACTGGACAGGTTGTCCAGATACTGACTGTTCATATACACATAGTTGGTGAACGCCTGCAGAATTCGACTCTCTTCCACAGGTTTTGCGAAATGGGAGGCGATGACCTCAGAGTCCGTGGTGAGGTTGTTAATCATTGACCTGATCTTAGCAAAACCTTCAGGGTCATTGTTGTGCATGCGGAATTCCGATGTGAGGCCGGAAGGCAGAGTTTTACCGCACTGCATTTTATCGACACCCGCAGCGTAAACGTACTCTACCTCAAAATAGTCAGCGCCAGGTTCCGGAGCGTATTTCTTGTCATGTAACAGGATGTTCAGCTTATTGGTGAGATCACCACTTACCTTCTGTACATAGGTACGAGCAGATTCCGTGTTGACCTTTCCATTGGTTACCTTACAGACCAGTGGCTCCGCAAGGATCAGCATCTGATACTTACTGATGATCGGTTTCACAGCCTTCATATTTGACTTCGTATCGTACTTGGCATCCAGAGCTTTCAGGGCTTCTTTCTTCATCGCTTCGTTCGGCCACTGTTTGGAGTTGATCACAGCCTCTTCAGCCTTGTACTGACCAGCCCAGATAGCGGGTGCAACGGACTTTGCAAACTTATAGGCGATATCATGTACGATTGGGTTGTAGTCTTCATCAAGCGGCGATAACGTTGTGATAAAAGACGCTTTAAGTCCGAGTCCATGATAGTCATTTACGCTGTGACCACATCGTACTCCGACACAAAGCTGCGGCTCATTGTTCTCGTCCCAAAAGATTGGGTAGAAAACCCTGGTGGTATCACCTGGTTCGTAGGACTTACTGAAGCCTGTCACAAACTGGTTTTTCTGCTTCGTCTGCATTGCTCCATTCAAACTTAATTTCATGGTACTCCTCCTTGTGTTGTGTAATTGTGATTTTCCCTAAAGTGGGTTATTGTAACTATCACGATATGTATAATATCGTGAAACAGTGTGCCGGTTACGCACCATCATTACCACTACATAATGAGCACACTGTTAATAGATCCTACCATCTATCTATGTATGTCTATCCATTGAAATAACAGGGACACTGCTACGATTATTTCTCATAATAGCCACCACGCGATCCATGTCACACTCGCAAGCAACATAGAAATCTCTTTGCACGCGGTCTATTGTATAAACACTGATGTCCGAGTATTCAGCGCTACTACCAATCATGCGCGTAACAACTTGGAGCTTAGTTGAAAACTTTACGCCATAGAAGGAACTGAGCGTACTTTTGGCAGAGGTGCAAGCGTTGGCAGAGTGGAGATACTCCATGTAGCAGTCATAGTCACGTCTTGGTCTGGTTCCGAATAATACAGGTAAACCTGTACTGTACCGCAAGAAATTGAAATACTCCACCTGCTTGTGTACACGCTGCAGCTCTGACAGTCTCCAGTGATATGCTGTCATGACGCGACGCAACATTTCTATTCGTTCAGCTGGAGGTGTGCTGTCTATGCTGTACTCCAAGCTCACCTCACTCATTTTTGCGAACGCTATGTCTTTCAAACTACTACCTGAGACTTCGCCACTTACTAATCCATGCCACAACTTAGCCGGGATCTCTGGAACATTCACGGACGCGCGTAAGTAAACCCAAGCATCATAAGAATCTATTAGAGCCAGGAACAAAATAAGACGGAGTAAATCCGTATATCGTTCATCGTATGGTATATTTTTGAAATTTTGTAAATTAGATTGTTTAAGAACAAAAGACTTGTTATTTCTGGATAGATGATAGATGGCAGACAATACGGTGTCAAGATCCATAGTGTCCGCCTCCTTGTATAAGAAGAGCCCGCCACATTATTGTGACAGGCTCTTCCATCTGTTCTGTATTCACTTTTAAGCTCTCACTAAGTCAGACAAGAGAGTATGAACATATGCCACATCAATATCTAGTAGCTTGGCTATTTTCATCTCGGAGTAACCATTTTCTTTCAATCGTATCGAGATCTCACGCAACTGTAAGATTCTGCCTTCGATTCTACCTTCGATTCTACCTTCTTCTCTACCTTCTTCTCTGCCTTCTTCTCTGCCTTCTTCTCTGCCTTCTTCGAAGCTTCTTTTCAATACATCATTCATTTTAGAGTACCCGTTTACTCTTATACAACCACAGGGTCAGACAAAAGAACATGTACATGATCAGTGTCGATAGCCAGTAACTCGGCTATTTCTGCCTCGGAGTAACCCTGCTCTTTCAATCGTATCGAGATCTCACGCAACTGTAAGATTCTTCCTTCTTCTCTACCTTCTTCTCTACCTTCTTCTCTACCTTCTTCTCTGCCTTCTTCGAAGCTTCTTTTCAATACATCATTCATTTCAGAGTAGCCTCCTTCCTCGCGCTTCAGATAGTGTACTCGTTCCGACAATGCTCCAAATCTCATATCGTCAGGGTCTGCTGTTTTAAAGTACTGCATAAGCGACGCAATCTCAGTACCATCATTGACTGCAGCATTTACATAGAGTATGTGCAATCCATCATCATATATTATACCAGTATTTTCAAAACATTTTACAACAGGATAAACTGAACATCCAGCTCTCCATAAATCTGTTTCGCTAATGTATATAATATACACATCAGGTAATTCGTAATAGTCCGCTCCCTTCGCAAGATACTCACTATCAACCACTGCTCCGTAGAATCTTGTACGCCTTGCGTGGTCAATAGTATCTGCACGCTGTACTTCCAAGTTATAAAGACGGCCAGTGCTATCCTCAGCAAGTACATCGAGCACAGCGTCATGTGCAGTCACTTGAGACACTCTGTACTGTGTCCTAATTTCTTTTACTACAAGGTCAGGTATTCCACTCAGTATACGTAAAACATACTGACAGGCCAGCTTGTCATTTAGCGCCACAGACATAAATGAATCGTTGAAAAGACTATAGTTTCTCATTTCATCAACGAGCTGTTCCCTGTTACGGATTCTCTCCTTTTCTTCAGACATACAAAGCCTCCTTGATATAATTCATAATAACACAGCTATAAAAAGATGACAATCGCCGATTAAGCACAGAAGCAGAATAGATAGAAAAACAACGCGTCTCAGTAATCAGCAGAGCTACTTTTTCATAGGCTGTGTTAGATACACAAAAAGTCCAGTTTACAAGTGGTAATGTTCCACAAAATAAACTGAACTTTTTGCTCATTTTACATGCAGGACATCCTCCTTTCCCGTGTGATACCATAGTTGATACCCTCGGTATCGGAACATCCCGCAAAGCCTATAAAACTGAGGCTCTGTCAAGCTGGAAAAGGGACTCGAACCCTCGACCTACTGATTACGAATCAGTTGCGCTA
>ERZ780162.74-NODE-74-length-81456-cov-7.067395_pt1 | contig 81456 bp, 120 predicted proteins | sample MGYA00511474_ERZ780162 | MGnify/ENA primary metagenome ERZ780162 (study PRJEB29588, sample SAMEA2143633) | human gut metagenome | biome: human gut; feature: human-associated habitat; material: faeces | place: Denmark | collected 2008/2010 ...
TCGGCAGGCTGGGGATACCTGGCCTGCCTCTTTTTTTGTGGAGAATATTTTTACGGTTAGCAAATATAGAACATATTCTGCAATATTAGTAGAAAGGCTGAACGGGAGGGTTTAACATGGAAAAACTGATTGCTTATAAGATGTCGGTATCAGAGGCCGAGGAAATTCTGCAGAACGTTCTGGATGATGCGGGTATTCGCCTTGTATCGGAGGCGAATGCTTTCTACTCTGCCTATTCAGATAGTCAAGAGCTGGACGGTTCGCAAGTGGATAGGAGAATTGCGCAGTATCTTGGAGTCCAGGCCGTTGAAAACCACGTAGCAGATGGCGGAGGTCTTTTGGCTGTGGTGACTAAACCGTAGGAGGGAATGAAATGGAACATAAAATTGCCATTGAAAAAGAAATTATCGTTACTACGCAAGACATAGTGGACTGTGTACTCTGCTGTGAGGCTGGTGGATTTGACTATTGGGGTGAGATATGTAGCGATGAAAAAGACTATGAGGCGGCACGGGAGCGCCTTCAGGCCAAAAGCACAAGCGAGATAAAACCTTGCTATGAGGATGTGTTGGCTGAAATTCTTGAGGCTGGCGGTAAACTGATTGTTTTTGACTACGAAGAAGACAAATACCATGATCTGACTATGGAGAAAATCCTAAGTGGTTGGAAAAAATATATGGAACAGCAGAACACATTTGATTTTGATGAATATGATGCCGTTTCTGCTGATTGTATTCTTCAATATGCGATTTTCGGGGATGTGATTTATGGGTAGTTTTTCGAGGGCTTTGCATAACGCAAGCCCTCATTTTTATTTTTAAGTAGTTAGCAAATATGTGATGCTTTCTGTAATATATAGTGTGAAGCAACAAATTAAAATAACGGAGGAAAGATTATGAGTTTAGTTGAATTTTATGTTACCGATTATCTACACCTTAACGCTGAAGTTTTGGATGAAAAGCATTGGATGATTCGTTTAAGCAACGGTGCAGAAATTCCTATTGAAAAAGATCCGAAACACAACGGAATGAGCTGGAGGTGGAAAATCGATACACAAATTTTTGGAGACGATGATGGTGCCCTGCGTTATCTGGAGCGGATTGTATCTGAAAAGCTGACCGGTAAACGTATTATCCTTCACGCAAAGGGGAAAGTGCCTGAAATCTGTGGCGTGGATGGACGTGCCTGCCGTTGTCCTGGAAAATGCAATTCTGGCCTATGCTATCAATGCCCTGTGGCGGATAAGTTTTTTGCAGATCGAGATGGTGTCGAGCTAATTTACGCCGTATAAGATTGGGCGGGGTTTCTTCCCCGCCCTTCTTTTTTGGGTTAGCAAATCAATATTTCTGTCTGTAAATAAAGTAGAAAACAAATTAAGGGAGGCTACAAGCATGACAACAAAAACTGATTTTCATTCTTTAATGGAGTTGAAGGAAAGCTTTCACCCGCAGGGGCGCAGATGGATTAACAATGGCGAAGCCGAGTTGATTAAAAGGGCGCTGGAATTAGAAACTCGTTCAAATATCGAGTTGCAAAATATCCGAGATATGGCCGTGATGCTTTATGAAAGATGGTCAAGCAGTAGTCGTGCAGATGGCAAGTATGAAGAGATGGATGCCTATATGAGTGCAATGAGTGCAATTTGCGCCATTGTGGATAGCATAAAAGTACAGCGCGGCTTGGAGGTGTGATAAATGGAGAGGTTGACAAAGACTGAAATTTCATGGACAGTAAGCGCCCTACAGTTGACCATTGGATATTATGAGCAAGTAGTACGCCGAAGTTCTGACCAGATTGAGCGGAGTATGGCAAAGCTTCAGGCGGAAAATCTAACCAGTGTGAAAAGCAAGTTGGAGCGTGTTCTTTCCGGCGATTGCAAGCGGATTGCGGTAGAATAATAGGAGGATTTGATATGGCAAATTTGACAAGAGCGCAATATGAAAGATGGAACGGCCAGTTGGGTGGTGGCTTCAAGTTTGATCTGATGCACTATGTCACATGGGGAGAAAAACAGGCCGTTCGTGATATTAAATTGAAGGATGGCTGTATTCTTCGGGCGACTGTGAGCTATCAGCGAGTGGTGGAAAACTTCCGTACAGTAGCATATCAGCCCACCATTCACCTGCAGGTATACGAGCCGGTCAAGGATTCTGACTTCATGCGTGGCAATGGTATGGGCTATACGGTTAATGAGGGGCCGCAGCAGGCCAAGAAAAACTACAAGGAAATTTGCAAAATTACTTTTGCGCTGGACGATAAGAAGCTGCTTGACTTAATGGAACAGGGGCGTGAAAAACTGAATAATCCCTATGTTATGTGAGTAAGAAGCGGAGATTTTTCTCCGCTTCTTTTATTTTTATGGTTAGCAAACAAGAAAACTATTCTGTATATATAACAGGAGGCGATAAATAATGACACGCAATGAGCGTAAGCGTTACCGTAAAAAGATGTTTGAGCAGAGACTTTTAGGGCTGCTGATGCTGGCCTGTTGTGGTGCGCTCTTGTGGCTGAGTTCTACTGGACGCACATTTGAAGATCGTGATTGTACGGCGGTTGTGTTGTTTGCTCCCCTAGGGTTCTGGATGCTTTTTTCCAAACGAGTTTTGATTTACTGAATGACTGAAGGAGGATTTGAAAATGGGATGGACAGGATGCCATGCAACGCATTATAAACGCAATGGCGATATAGACCGCAAGGCTGAATGTGATGGGTATTTCCTGGAGGGCTTAAACGCTGGTCATTATCGCATTTTGAAAAGTGTAATGGTAGGTTCTGTTTACTACGCTGCAATTCAGAATTTGAAAAGGTATGCTGGAAGAGATGATGCTGGCAACTCCATTTATGAAGATATTCCAGAGCAGCAACAGACCGAAACTTGGGCAATGGTTATCATTACACAGACAGATAGAAAAGATTACTTCAATTTCTATCACAAGGAAATGGATGAAACAATGGGGCCGTGCTACTATGATTGCCCGATGTCTATTCTGAAGCTTCTTTCCCCTACTGATAATAAATATGCTTTGTCCTGGCGGGGAAAATGTAAGCAGAGAGCGGAGCAGAAAAAGAGTCCTGACGCCTTATCAAAACTTCCCATTGGTACGACTATTCAATTCAAATGGGGCGATGAAGTAAAAACGTATGTCAAGCATGAGCCAGCCTATCAATTCAAGCGCCCCTTTTGGTATGATCCCGATAAGAACGTTTATATTCCAGCAAAACGGATTCCATCTGATTATCAGGTTGTTAGATAAAGAGAGGGTTTTGCCCTCTCTTTTTTGCTTTTTCAGTTAGCAAAATCAGAAAAAGATCTGTATATATAGTGTCCCTATATTAAATGTAAAGGAGAATGAACAATGAGAATTTGTACTTGTGCAAAATGTGGTCGCATTATGAACAATAGCGAAGATCTTATTTATATCGTTAATGAAGGAACGGACAAACAATATGTTGAATGCGAAACTTGCCATGATGATGAATGGGAGCGCAACAATATTATTCTTTGCGATGGCTGTGGACGCTGGTTTACCACAGATATGTTGCATTCTGAAGAAGTTAAACCAGGCCATACTTTTTGTCCCTGCCCAGTCTGCGGAAAAGATATTGTAGAGGGAGAAACACGGGAAGAATTTTTAGAAGAAATAGAAGACACGTATATTCCAAGATATTCAGTCGTTGTTATTTATGGGAATGGAACTACTCGCGGATTTATAGTCAATGCTGATGGCCGTAAACAAGCTATGGAAAAGCTATTCCAGAAGATTGATATTGGATTTGTAACTTCTATCCATATCGCTGAAATTCTCTTGGAAGAGGATGAGTTTTGATGTTTATGTCTAAGGACAGATTCAACGAGATTGCTTCAAAGTATAACAGTAGTGCACCGGATAGCGACATTTCAAAATCGCTTGCCTTTATCCACGAGCTTTTAGGGGCTGAGATTGATGGAACGCAACGGTTTATAGAAGACCTTAATAAAAAGAAGTCTTCTAGGTTAGCAAAACTCTCTTGAGTCCTGTAAATATAATAGGAACCAAAAAAACTTTATGGAGGTAGACAGAATGAGTACTGCAAACTTTGAAACAATGAGAGACTTTCCTCTATACGCAAAGGATTATGACGATGACTACTATAGTTATATTGAGGTTCCTCTGATTGAAGAAGACTTAGCAGATATTAACTATGACTTGATGTTTCATAAGATTCAGGTGAAGGGCGGATATTATTGTGGTATCCAGCTTTACGTTGAAGTCGAGCACGATCTGGAAGAAGAGGATTACAGCAACGATGATTGCCACTATTACTTTGACTGCTGCAGAAGTGTAGCTTATCGAAAGTATCAGGCCGAAGTGCGGAAAATCAACCGTCTGCTGGCTACACTAGGAAAGAAGTATGACTTCCAGGAGTACGTCTGTACTGCCCGATTTTCAAATGGAGAGGCATGGTTTGGTTTGGCCTCTAATCCCAGAAGCCTCTTGAAATCTGTTTTTACTTAAAAAATAGCCCGCTTTTCGGCGGGCTATTTTTTATTGAAGGTTAGCAAATTAAAGATGTGTTTTGTAATTATAGTGTAAGCAAACAACATTTAGAAAGGACTTGACGATATGAACAACGTAAGAGAGCAGAAGACCTATGTGTGTAAGCGGGCGCGGATGTGCAGCTTCCTTATTGAAAAAGGGTTTACACCTTATAAGGTTGCTCCAGATCGAGATAATCCGATGTATGACGTATTCCTGTTTACTGCGTCGCCGGAGCTGTACCAGGCGGTCATGGAGTATATCAACACACGCTCTACGCGGGATAGTTGAGGGAATATATGTTGCGTTATGTAGTAAGTAAAGATTCAAAATCCAGGCTATGGTATGCCCATGCCGAAGGATATGCTTACATCCCCGTTGCTGGTAGTTTTTCCGAAAAGAAATCGGACGCTATGGAATATGCCAAAATGATGAATTTTCTTCCCCACCGTGTAGCAGAGATTGAGCGGAAGAGAAAAAGAAATTTGGATTGAAGGAAGGACGGTTACTAATGAAGGTTTATGTGCTGATTCACAAGCAGGATTCTTCTGTGTGGGATGCCGATGCCGAGCTTTTCTTGTCTATGGAGCAAGCGCAAGAGGCTATGAGAAATGCGTGGAATGAAGCGCTGAAAGCCTGGGGAATTACTGAGACTGATAGGCCGGATGAAGGGCGCGACTGGACGTGTGGCGAAGCGGAGGCGAGCATCCGTGATGACTACAAGACGGAATATGAGAACTGGGCAATCGAGGAAAAGACTTTGAATGTTCGGGTAGCCATTCGTGTTAAAGGTGGCCTGGTTCAGACTGTCTATTCTAATTCCGATGTAGATGTGGACGTTTATGATTTGGATGTTTCCGATTTTCCCGATGAGGGCGAAGCGGAAGAGGCAGATCGCAAAGAGAAGGAATTGGATGCGCTGTGCAGCAATTCTGGATGGCGTGCGGTTTGGTGAAGAATAGGAGGAACAGATTTAATGATTACTTACGATGTTTCTAAGCAGAAAGGAAGCTCCCGGTGGTATCCCCATAAGGTGGATACGCCTAAAATTCCCGCCGGCCCGATGAGTGATAAGAAACAGGCATTGCACGCTGCTGCTGATTTGATGGGGGTTGGATATAAGGAGTATATGGAACTGAGGAGGAAGGCCGGATGCGCGTAAATTATACCCCGGAAGAAATTGCAGAGATGCACGACCATAACGAAAACTTCAATGGAACACAAGCAAATTTTGAGAAGGTGCAGCTATATCATGCTATTAGAAACGATCTAATAGAGTTTATGAGTCTTTGCGATGATGTACATTTGATTGATGGTTACAATCCAAACACAAGAGAAAAGCACGCTATTCTATGGCTGGACTTCTCCCCTGCTGCCACGCTGGATAAAGAAGAAATCGCTGCGCTTGTTGCTATCATGCAGAAGTCAGATGGCGTTGTTATCTCTGCCGTAGATGGACACGCACGCATTTCTTTTGATGTAAATAATATTTGGGAAAATTAAAAAACGGTTAGCAAAACTCTAATTCCTTTTGTAAGTATAGTGTCAGTAATAAACCAACAAAGCCGAAAAATTTAGGAGGTACGTAAAAATGTCTGCGAATGTTGAGAGTATGTTTTATGCTGGACGTGAGAAGCCCTGGCACGGCCTGGGCACCCAGGTTGACGAGGCCCCTACCAGTGCGGATGCGCTGCGGTTGGCTGGTCTTGACTGGAAGGTTGAGCGTAAGCCGATTCAGGTTTGTGGCGGGCGCAAGGTAGATAACTTCTTTGCGAATGTGCGGAGCAGTGATGGCGCTGTTCTTGGCGTGGTGTCTGATAGATACCAGGTCGTGCAGAATGCGGAAGCTTTTGCCTTTACCGACGCGCTGATTGAAGGTGAGGTACGCTATGAGACTGCGGGAAGTCTGATGGGTGGCCGAAAGATTTGGCTGCTGGCAAAGCTCCCGGATCGGGAGATCGTGGGTGATAAGACTGAGCCTTATCTCTGCTTCTCTAATACTCACGATGGCAGCGGTGCTATTCGGGTCTGTATGACGCCTATCCGTGTGGTTTGCAATAACACGCTGAACATCGCACTGAACGGTGCCAAACGTGCGTGGTCTGTCCGTCATACTGGCGATATTCAGGCCAAGCTTCATGAGGCGCGGATGTGCCTGGATATGGCAAACAAGTACATGGACAAGCTGGCCGTGTACGCTGACCAGATGGCAAACAAGAGTATCACGGATGAGCAGATTGCGAAAATCCTGGATGAGATGTTCCCCTCTACGGAGGAAATGAGTGATCGTGAGAAGCGGAACGCAGAGAAAGCCCGCGAGGAATACATGATCTGCTACTTCCGTCCTGACATTGCCCAGTTCCTTGGAACTGCCTGGGGAGCGCTGAATGCGATGTCTGATATGGTTGGTCACTCTGCGCCCCGGCGTATGACTTCCAACTATCAGGAGAACAACTGGGGTCGGATTATGGATGGGCACGCCATGATGGATAAGATGGCTTCTCTGCTGGCCGGCGTCGGCGTGTAAATATGGAACAAGGCGGGATGGAGAAATCTGTCCCGCCTCTTTTTTATGGTTAGCAAAATTATAGAACAGTTTGAAAATATAATGGGAGGAGTTATGAATGAAGATTAAAACTTGGATTAAATATGAGGAGGGTTATCTACCTCCCCGTTGCCGTAAGCTCCGCTATAAAGTGTGTGAGGAATATGTGAACATCAACCTATCGGAAACCACCTTGGCAGAGCTTCAGCTTGCTTTTGAAGATCTCTCTTATAACGGCGCAGGTAAAATCTTTCTCTACAAAGGAAAGCTTTGGAAGAAAACTTCTATCCGTAATATTTGCGCTGGCGGTGAGGATGAATATAGGTATCATACTCCGCTGGAAGCTTTGGCCTGGTGGAATGAACATGGAAGCAAGTATTTTCGTTATGGTTGTGGCTCTTATCACGGCGAAGAATACACCAAAAAAGCTGTACTCAAACAAGCTCGATCTGATATGCGTCGTTTCCTTTTGGTGGATGGAGAGCTTTATAGCTGTACTACTGAACCGAGATACTGTATTTATACATTTGGGCTGGGACACAACCACGGGGGCACTTCGTTGTCCGTAGATTATAGATACAATCCAAACATTTCAAAGACTCGATATTTTTCTGCGCTGCAGGGGCATGAGGCTGTTTCCGAAGCAAATCGGATAGCACAAATGAGGGGCGATAGCGATTACGTAGGGAAGTTTCGTGCGGATATTAAAGTCTATATGCCGGAGCTGGTTAAAGTTAATCCCAAAAGACAGCACGGAGATGGAGATAGCCTACTTAATACCTTTGATGAGATTGCAATGAACGCACCGAGCGCTTTTATCGCAGGTGTATTATGTATGGCTACTGTGTCATCTGAAATTAGGAATGGAGGAAGTAACGACAATGAAAAAGGGATTTAATGAAGATGCTTTTATGGCTTATCTAGAATATACGTTCCCTAACGTGTTTGCTGGAAATAGTAGCTCATTTGTCCGTGAGATGGTAGCGAACCTAATTGAGTATGCACACAAGTATGAGCAGGTTAGTAAAGACCAGTTCTGTGTGTTTTTGTCTGATTTGATTCCCGAAGTTGAGATGGGCGAAGTCGCCGCATTTATGGATGATGATTGCCTAACTGCTTCCTATGGTATTGCTGAGAAGCACCGAGTTATGGATGAAAAGAACATTCGGGTAGAAGTCATTGATGGTATTACCCATGTGTATGTGGACGGGAAGGAGCTATATCTCTGATGTTACAGCCAGGACGTTATGTATCAGAGCAAGACGGCGACATTTTCCATGCCTATCGGTATGTTGTGGAGGTTAAGGAAACCGCAAAGTCTTATATTTTTAAGTTACTGCAGGTCGAAAACCGATATGCTGATGACCATATCGAGGTTATGTTCGGTGGTAAAACACGCATTGTCATTCCTAAAGACAAACCTTGTCATGCAATGCGAGTGTGGAGCGACCACGACTTCACGATCTATCCTTTCCAGGCCGGCGTTCCGTTCTATTTTGAAAAGGAGAAGATGGTATGAAAATCCCCAAGTATATACAGGAATTAGTGGAACTGGGGCGGCTACGCCCTGCCCCTCTGGATGAACAGGCGAAAGAGGCCGAGAAAAACGAGAATGCTGTATATGGCTATATCTTCCGGCTATATCGGCTGAGTAATACGCAGTATCTCAGCACCTTTATGGATGAGGCGTGCCGTTTAATGGGGTGGGCACATCGCAAGTGTGCCGCTGCTGAGATTTTGTTTTCTCTGCCGTCTGATGGTGGGGAGCATCTAACATACGATGCAATCCATACTTTTTCGGATAAGGAACATCGCAAGCCCTACTATAAGCGTGACTACATCCTGCTGACGATTACTGATCCGGTAGCACAGCAGCTAGAAAAAATGATTGCCGGAGTTAGCAAGAAACTTTGATGATCTGCAAAGAGAAATAGAACTGGAGGGTGACGGCATGAAAATCGAAGTTACAGTTCCTACAGAACAGGATTATGAGGAGTATAGAATAAGTGGACTCAATGCCGAGGCGTGTTTGGATGGCCGTGTGAAGCTGATTTGTGAGGACGATAGTGGGCACCGGGCTACATCCTTTATGATGAAAGATATGTTTGAACGCTTGGGTTTGGAATACATCAAGCAACGTTCTGAATTGAGATATTCGCACTTTGGGGATATTTGGTATCTAAATTGTTCACAGAACGATTGGCATAACAATTTGACACGGAATCCTGAAAGGGTTATCAAGGTGCAGTTTGAGGGAGTAGAGGAAGGAACAGGCCGAGAGATTTATCGTGGAATTGAAACAAAGCGATACTATCTGCGGGAGGTATCCAAGCGGGAACCGTTTGCCAAATGGTATGTTTGTGGGACTCGCCGTGTTCCAGAGGACGGCAATGAGCCCAGACCGAATTTGATTTTCCAGTTTGGGGAGCAACAGGAGAAGGTGCGCTACGACGATTGGAACGGCGTCGCAGCATACTCTAACACTTTTAATAGAGACTTTCGTAGGGAGGTATGACTTATGTACATTTCCAAACAGAAGCTCGATGAAATCAAGAAAGAATATAGCACGTTGATTATGACAGACAGTGATGTTGTGGACGCTTTTAACCTGGTGCATGACATCCTTATTGCGGAGGCCGAGGCGATCCGTGCAAAGGCCAGCTATGCTACCGCCTCTATCAGTCGATTGGAACAGTCCGCTTATGAAGCCTTCTCTATTGGCGGAGAGATTGATAATGGCGTCTTTGAAGAACACGATTAAAAATGGTTAGCAAATAGTAGTTTCATTCTGATTATATAGGGGTGGTTCTGTGGAGATTTTGATAATGAGTATTGTGGTAGCCATCGCCTTAATTCGAGAGCACATTGCGATACGAAAGGCAAACAAGTATGCCGATATGGTTGTCCGAAGATATAAATGAAAGGAGTGGTTCTTATGAACCTGTTAGATAAATTTTCTGCTGTTGAAATCAAAGCAGATAATCGCATTTCCGAAGAAGATAAAGAGTATTGCAACTGTCAGCAACTTGCCTTTGATAAGTCTGGGCCGGCATTACGGAAGATTGCGACGGCTATACTGGAAGCTCAAGTGGAGCAGAGTGAGATTTTACAGCCCGAAAACGACAGGTTCTACAAATATTATATTGTTGGGAACGAGTTTAATTGCGATAGCAATGCGGTGCTAGATGTATTAGCAAAACGGAATAACACTTTTATCTCTAATATCGTTCAGTACTTTTCCCGCAAGTATAAAGTTGATCTGGATGCAAAAGAAATTCAGGAACACCTTATTCCAGCTCCGCCTAAAGAGCCAAATCTGCCTTGGGGTGGATACCGAAAGATGAGCGAGGATGAAATCTCAGCCTATCGGGAGCAGCTGGATACCTATAAAGGAGAAAAAGCGAAGTACGAATCGGATCTCCGTAACTTGCCGCTTCGTTATGAGCGAGTTGTGGATGAGATTTTTGTCCAGCTTGGCGGGTTTTCTTTTCAGGAACAGGCAATGAATGAGTTTCTGGAACGCACATGGAACTGTTGTCACCGTACATATGGTTCAAGACCGGACGAGGAAGAGTTTGAAATCAAAAATGATACCCTTCGTTTGATCGGATATTGGGTGTCGGTAGATGAAAACAAATGGATGAATCATCCTGTGGCTGAGTATAAACCTTCTGAGGACTTCAAGACTTTACTGAATGCTCTGGCTTATTATGAGTGTGAGCGTATGGATGAAGGGTATCGTTGGTTCCCGGAGCTGTTCAAATACGACACAAAAGAAAGCCTGTTCGATGTTCCCTATATGGAAAAGGTTAAGTCTATTAAACTGTTCAAGAATGGACGAGCCGATATTAAATTCCGTAGCACAGGCTACGTTCAGGAATTTGTTGAGCAGTACATGAGAAGGAGATTGGCATGAAACTGACAAAGAAGCAGCTTACCGTCCTACAGAAGATTGTAGGGCGGGAGCAAATGCGATATAACCAAGATGCTTTTGAACAGAATCGCTCTACAAATAAGATGCAGCGGGCAAAAATTGCTGGGGTGCATCCATGCGGTGAAAGATTTGGAATTACGGATGGCGTTCTTGCCGTTCTGTTTGATGAAAAGCCAGACGAGTTTGTAGATGCAGAACGTATGGATATTCTTGATAAGTACGCCAGAGGGTTTATAGAGGACGGCGATCTGTATTTGGTAAAAGAGCCTATGAGCATTGAAGCTTGCAAAAGGGCTATTGCTGAATGGAAAGATATGAAGGGCATTGGGAAGCCAACGTTTCCGCAGATCATGTTGTCTACTACAAACGAAAATGGAGAGTGTCTTGTAAGTTATTTTAACGCCTTGCTGTATCTGGACGCGCTAACGGCTGCTGGCCCATATCGAAACCTGTATATGGGGAACAGCCGTACAATCAAAACTCCGCATCCCTGCTTGTTTGTTTTCAAACTGGACAGAAAAAATGGCGAGAATAATTGGGGTGAGCCTATCTTTTTGATGCCGTGTCGCCCGAACTAAAAGGAGAATATACATGACTAGACGTAAGGTTATTTTTTATAACGATTTGAACAACAGCTATATTGTCTCTGAGGAATATAACGGAGATAAAGTTGAGATGGCACGTTTTGGATTGGGGATTTGCGAACATAGCTGGGAAGAGTTTATGGAGGCTATGGACTCTGTACAGAACTTGGCAGACTTCCTTAAAGTCATATCTCAAATCTCCAATAGCTACCATGCGGCAATCAATGGTGTGCTCCAAGAAGTTAGAGAGCTGCCTGGGGCAAGAATTAGTATTGCCCATAATACCAAAGAACTTTTTGATTTGGTGGGCAATATGGACGAGGTGTGGGAAGTAAGACGAGGTATCCCCGGTGCTCGCATTTTGGATGTAGAGACGATTGCTCCGAAGCCCAAGCAAATCTGGAATGGTAAAGAGGTTTGGAACGAGGATGATTTTGACTACTCTACCGCAAAACCTGGAGACTATGTGACACAGGATGTAGTGGATAACGCAATGGATTGTCTTCCTCCTGCCTGTATGACTGCTGGATGTTCGCAAATGGGCGAGCCATACTCTACCGAGTTTGATGAGCGGAGTGGCGAGTATCGAAATACTTACGCAACATTTCGGAAAGTTGGTGGAGAATGGCCGCACGGGATCTGGGAATATTGTGGACATTGTTTTCGTGGAGAAACCATAAATCGCAAGAATCATGACCACGTAAAAAAGTTATAAAGCTGGTTAGCAAATGCTGCCCTCTACCTGTAATTAAGGTAGAGGGCATTCTTTTTTTTAGGAGGCAAGACTATGAACCGTTATAGAGTGAAAACGGAAGACGGGGAACTTCGTCTATACTATCCAACTTTGGAAGATGCACAGGCCGACTATCCAGATGCGGAAATTACCCTGTGTGAAGATCTATCTCATATAAAGTATATTGAACAAATGTTTAATGCTGTTGATAAAGTGTGTGGAATGACGGAGCGCAAAGGTTCTCTTGTCTATCTTTTGCGTTTCAAAACGTCGGCTGGAGATTGTTATGTAACATTACACAAAGATACAAACGATGGCGTATGGTATGATCTTTGTGAATATCAGTTGCACAAAATTGGCGCATCCGTTGTTCCTATTTCCAAAGCAATATCAACACCAAAGGAATTTTGCTTAAAATTCCTTTCGCCAAAAACTGAATACATCGTTCTTTGTATGGGAAACAAACTGTCAAAACCGAAAGAGCTAAAGGGTATTAAAAATTTTGCCTCAGTCTCGTTCATTCCTAATCGATGTACGTGTCAGCTATTTCTGGATGATTCGGATTTATATATTAAACATCCAGATTATTTCTCTCCGACATATTGCAGGCCAGAAGATTATGGAACGCCATTATCGTATCGTGCGAAAAAATACGGAATATCAGTCCCTAAAAACAAATTCATTTATGATGATAACTGGGGTGCTATTGTATTGCGGAGAGAAGCATGGATTAAAATAAGCAACTTCTGTTTCTTGATTTGTCATTTGGATAATGTGCAGGTTTCTACCGCTGTTTGGTCGCTGCTTTGCAGATATCATTCCTGGCCGGAAACTGAGCGCAATACGGATTGGAGTTTATTTTTGGAAGCTGTGGCCGATACAACACGGCAGCACTTGTTAGAGAGGAGTATTAAAAAATGATTATTGAAGATAAGTCTTATAGTCTTGAAGATGTGTTTAATATGATCGGAGAAGAAAGACTACTTCGAGTTGATGATGATTGGAAAAAGAAAGATAGCATTGTTGTAGATGGTTTTGATGTTTACCCTGTCTCTCTTCGTTATATGCTCTTTTATCAGAAGGGAACTAAATGCGTCTGCTGTGGTAAGGAGGGAACTCATTTCAAGCTCTGTGGAGATCCCAATACAAATCGCCGGCATTTTAATTTGTATGCTGACGATGGAACGCTTCTGACCAAAGACCACATTATTCCTAAAAGTAAAGGCGGATCGGATCGTGTAGATAATCTTCAGACTATGTGCGAAATTTGCAATCAGGCAAAAGGCAATCAATGTGAAGAAATAAAGGTTGACTATGTTATTGCAACAGACGTAAATACCGGAAACAAGTCTCTTTGTTTTCGAGATATTAAAAAAGCAGCATATCATATGGTACTTCATTACATTCGCCCTTCAAAGAAAGATAAAGATGCAATAATTCGTTCTTCCATTAACGCTGTTCTCTCTATCCAAGATGCACTTCAAAATAAGACTCCGTACTGCGGGTTTTATTGGAGCATTGAAAGTCGGTGAAGTTTGTGAAATATAGATACAACAACGAGCATATTCCCCAGGAGTCCAGACAGGAACTTAATGATAAAATCCTGTATCTTATAGACCAGGGGTTAGCAGATCAGTCTGGAATTTCACGTGAGGATATCTACAATGCTTATACGGGAGGCGGCGGACTGCATGGCCTGCGGCGCTCAGACTTTGCTAACTACCATGAATTTGCAGAGGCAAAAAAGGAAATTGAGAATGGGCAATTTTTTACCCCTCCTCCCCTTTGTCAGTTCATTATGGAGGCTCTCTCCCCTGCTATGGATGAGACTGTGGCAGACCTTACAAGCGGGATCTCCAACTTCTGTAACTTCATGCCGGTAGAGTCAAACTTTTATGGTTGTGAGTTAGATATTAAATCCCATAAAGTTGCCCATTATCTTTACCCTGCTGCTAACTTGGAGCACCGTGATATTCGGTTTTATCAGCCGGATATTCGCTTTGATTATGTTGTGGGGAATCCTCCATTCAATCTGAAATGGCAAACAGAAGATGGGGGGGGTGTCATTTCCCAGATGTACTATTGTATAAAGGCCGCAGAATTGTTGAAGCCTTTGGGTATCATGGCGATTGTGGTTCCAGCATCTTTTCTGTCTGATGAGTATTTGGATGACGCTAAAATTTCTGAGCTGAAAAAAGACTTTTCTTTTCTTGGGCAGGTTTCTATTCAGAAGGATGCTTTCAAAGCGCTTGGCGTAGACAATTACGCTACTAAAATACTTTTTTGGCAGAAGAAGCTGGATGTTGCCGATGAGGGAAAGCCGTATGCTCTGAACAGCGCAAACTGGTTTAATCTTACTGATATGGATAATGCGGCGGATCTTCTTGAGATTGTCAAAACAGAGATTGTTGCCCCGGCCAGGGAGAAAATGCGCAGTAATAGCGCTCGCATTAAGCTATCATCTCTGGGCAAAAACTCCATCGAGTTTGAATATGAAGTTCGGAAGATGATGTATCATATCAAGTCAAATCCAAATTTGATTGAAAAATATTCTAAGTGTCAGGAATACCTATATAAATTTCACCACCAGGTGCAGCCCTCAGACATGAAATATGAGGACTGGGTAAGAGTTCGCATTACAGAGGCCAAGGTATTAGCTTATCTTCGCAGGGTAATTCGTTCTCAGAACAGCAAACCGAGTCGTGATGTTGTGTGTCTAGTTAAACAGGATGGCGGATTGATTTATAAAGGCTACAGTAAAAAAGTGCGCGATGCTTTGCCTAATACCATGAAGCAACTTGTCCCGTTTTATAGTCTTGTTTCTGGACAATCTGAGATGGATACGGGAAACTATGCTCGTCTAATCCGTCGTAAACAGCGTGATTATCAGCGGGAGACAAAACCTTTTAAGGATATGGAACAAGACCCGGAGATTGCCCGCTATCTGGATGAATTTTCTGTTTACGATAGTGAAAACGAAGAGTGGATTCATCTAAACGACATCCAGAAACATGATCTAAACCTTGTTTTGCAGAAGCATTATCACTTACTGCAATGGGAGCAGGGTAGCGGAAAAACCTTAGCTGGGATCGTTGTAGGCCAATACCGTATGGAACAGCAGCACGCTCGAAATGTATGGGTGGTGTCTACTGCAATTTCCATCAAAAACAACTGGGATTTGGTGTTGAAGAATTTCAGAATCGGATATCGTATGATAAAGAAACTGTCCGATTTAGAGGCTGTCCAGGATGGAGAGTTTGTAATTATAACTCTAGGTATGCTTTCTAAGTATCGAAAGAAAATTAAGCGGCACATCAAAATGCGGAATCAAAATATCTGTTTGGTATTTGATGAGTCCGACGAGATGACAAACCCAGATAGCAAGCGCACCAAGGCTGTGTTGGATTGCTTTCGCCGTGTTCGTTTCAAGTTTGCTATGACTGGTACTGTAACACGAAACAACATTTCGGAAAGCGCACCCCAGTTAGAGCTGCTTTATAATAACTCCTATAATATGCTGTCCTGGTCAGAGCAAATCTATTGCTATAACAAAGAAGGTGAAGATGAGTATTTAGATTGTCTCCCTAATCCATATTATGGAGAGCCTATCCCTGCATATAAGGCTGGCTACAAATTGTTTTCAGAGTGTCATTTGCCGGAGCGCATTACTGTGTTTGGTGTAGGAAAGAAGAATCAAGATATCTATAACGCGGATGTTCTGGATAAGCTTTTGTCTTATGCTGTCATTACACGCACGCTCCCAGAAATTACAGGCAGAGAAATTAGGAAGATCCATCAAGTGCCTGTGGTGTTTTCCTCTGCAGAGCGAGAGGTTTATAACAAAGCCATGGAGGAGTTTCATTCCATGCGTCAACGATATTTTGCTCTTTCAGGGAATAGCCGTAAAGACAGCATGATGGCGCTTATTCAGCAGATCACCCTCCTGCTTCGTATTTCTGCCGCGCCCAATACCGTTGACGAATATAATAGCCCATACACTCCAACCAAAATACTAAAGGTTTGTAATATGGTGGAGGAGTTTGGCGATGAGATTGTGGTTATAGGTGTGCGGCACAAAATTGTGGTGGACGCATATGCGGATGAGCTGCGCCGGCGTTTCCCTAAACGCAAACTATTTGTCGTAACAGGTTCGACTACCACATTAGCTAAACGGCGGAAATTAAAATCGGCCTTAAAGGAAAGCGGTAATGGCATTCTGTTATGTACACAACAGTGTCTTCCCTCTTCAGTCAATTTCGAGTTTATCAATAAAGTCATCATTCCAGAGTTGCATTATAATAACGCACGGATGTCTCAGTTCTATATGAGATTTGTGCGGTTTAACTCTAAGGAAGATAAAGACATTTACTTCGTAACATATTCTGGAAGCATTGAGTCTAATCAGATGCAAATGGTTATTGCCAAAGAGCGGTTGAACCTTTTTATGAAGGGGCAAGATGTGGATTTGGATGAGATTTATGAGCGCTTTGGAGTTGACTATGATCTGATGGGAATGTTGATGTCTAAGGAATATGATGAAGATGGTAGATTTCGGATTGCATGGGGAGAACAAAAGATCAGTTAAATCAGAAAAGCCACCCTCTTATGAGGGTGGCTATCTGGTAAGTCGTTTCGTTCGGAATGCCCGCAGCATCCCGTTTTCCCACGACGTTTTAATATGGCCTTTACACCACTTGGTGTAGCGATCAAAGTGAAGAGCTGCTGCTTGAGTAGAAAGTCCATAAACAGATTTGATTTCTGTTGCTGAATGGATGCCCATTTCTCGCATTATGGGTAGTGGGGCAAGCAAATTCCAGGCGAAATAATCTGCTTCACTTTCAAACTGGTCGTAAAAGTCCCTGCTTTCAGTATAAGCAATTTCAGCATCTTCAATTACTTTTAGATGTCCAATACAAATATGCCCGATTTCATGAGCGATTGTCCATCGGATGCGCCCTGGATTGCTGTTTGCGTTGTAAAGAATCAGATATCGACCCGATTCTGGATCGTAGTGTGTTGCCCCTGAGCTGCTTTTACAGAGTACGACGATGTTTTCTACTGTGCAGCCGGCAACCTCTGCCATTTTCTGATATGACAGCATTCTACTTTGCGGAACGTAAGGTAAGATCGTCTCTGGTTGGATTGGGTAAGAGATTGTCTCCATATTTTGATACAGCTCTAAGACCTTACGCTGTACAAAAACATTCCTTATTATTTCAATCTCCCCCTTTCAATGTATTTTGCCGTAGACACAGTATAAATCACTCATTGTCCAATAATACGGACTTCTTGCCGTCAGACTTTTCTTCATTGGAAAACGCATAGTCAAATCCAATTTTCAAAATCCCCATCATTCTATTTTTATCCTTGGCTGTCATACGTTCTCTTGCTCGCTGCAATGTGATATAGTCTGGATCTCCGAGTATATCGTCTGCTGTTGAACGTACATTAGATGCTCCAACCAGGTAGTCAATAGAGACGTGGAAGTAATCTGCGATTTTTGAGATCTTATCTATGGTGGGGGTTGTGGCGTTTTTCCAACGCCCAATAGAATATTGACTCATTCCTAACTCGGATTCCAGTTTGTTGATGGTGATATGTTTTTCGTCGCAAAGTTCTTTGATCCTTGCAAAGATGACTGACTCCATCACAACAACCTCCTGAGAAAATTTTTGGGAATTTCACGAAAATATTCGTGAAAAACACTTGACATCACGCAATCAAACTGGTATAGTATACCCAGACACGAAAGTAGTCGTGATACTAACATCAATATATCACATACTTTCAGATTCGTCAACTAAATCTGATGTGGAGGCGCTTGAAAAATGCACATCGCAGACAGTATGGTAGCGAGCTATGGCAATTTCAACTTGGACATTGACGCCGTGGAGATGAAGAGCATAAGCGAGAGCGATATTAAGCTTCCTTATCACGGTAGTCTTCCTGGTAATATGTCGGCAGCCTCCGATACATACATTTATCTCAATGTCCAGTTGGCTCAGGGTGCTCGTTTGGTTTTGGTTGCCCAAACGAAGAAGGGTAAGGTTCTTAAACGTCCTCTTCTGGCGTCCAGCGAGGAAATTATTAACTTGCTGGATCGGTTCTTTGCACAAGATGTAACCGGACTTGAGCAGTATTGGTTAGGTCTTTGGCAAGCGCATTACACTGAGTGGAGAAAGATTGTAACTGGGCCGGATCGTTTGCTGACCATTCTTTCCTCCCTTTCCGAAACTGATAAGGAATTTTTACGGAAGCATATGATGGACAAGTGATGGGGTAAACAGATGGCTCTTCTTTTCACAAATAATTTTCTTTTTTGCTATTGACTTTCCCATTTATATGTGCTAAAATAGCAACATAGAAAATGATTTGACGGATTGGAGAGGGGAATATGATCCGTAACAAATTCTTCGAGGAGGGTTCCTCTGGCGGATATGCCAGTATCAAAGCCCCAAAGAACTTTGACCTTATGTGGAAAAAGATCCTTGCTTTTGAGGAAAAGTCTGGCCTGTCTCTGGATAATCCTCTTACAAAAGATCAATATGTGCTAATGTTTAACTCTATGAGGATTCGGCACGTAACCACCTTCTTCAACTACAAGAGTCTTTTGATGACTTATATTCGGTTCTTGATTGCCAACGACGCTCTTCCTTCGGAGCAGGAAGATGTGCTTGCCTCCGTTACTGTCGATGAATTGAAAATCAATGAGGCAAACGGAGTGCAGTATTATAAAAATCTAAATACACTTTTCGAGGCAATCAAAGACTCTATCTCTGTTTCGGAGTGTTACGATCCTACCCTATACGATCTTTCTGCGGTTATTCTGTTTCTGGCCTGGTATGGGTTGGACGAGGAAGAGATTATCGACTATCGTAAAGAGTTTGTGCTTGATGATGGATTGATAATCCGTGGGAGTAAAATCGAAGTTCCATTTAATATTCTGCAGTTCTTTACTCGGCTACGTGATGCGGATGGGTATTACCAGCAGGCGCGAGGAGTTATCTTTCACACCTACACTTATTCTGAGAACCTCATTCGCACGGAGCGGAATGCCACGATCACCATTACTATGCTGCAAGGCTTGGTGAACCGGCTAAATGCTTTAATGGATGGGGCTTACTCCTTGAAATATCGCGTCGTTCATCAGTCTGGCATCTTCTATCGTGCCTATTTGTTGGAATGCGAAAGCGCAGACTTCAATCTTGATGATCCCGCATTTGCTTCCAAGGTGTTTTGTGAAGATTTGACCAGCAAAGCAAAGCGCACAGCACGAGCGAGAGACTATAAACTGTACAAACAACTGTTTTACTAAACCCTATACTAAATGGCAATCGCCATTTAGTTTTAGATAAGCAACAAATAAAACTAACGAGGTGCAAAGATATGTTTTTCAAAAAGGACGCCTCCCCTGCTGTAACTGCTCCAACTCCAGATTTCTTGCAGAAAAAGCAGGATGCGGTGGATCGCCTGGTTTATCAGGCAAATCTGGCGGTAGATGTTGTTCGTCAGACAATAGGCCAGTTGGAGAGTGTCAACCAGCAAATCGATAAGGATTTGGAGGAAATCGACACTTATACGAAAGCGCTTTGTGCAGCGCGTGCTTCTATGGATCAGCAGCGGAAGCATAACACAACTGTGATTGCTAACTTCGCAAAGCTTCTGGATTCGGATACAGAAGACTCTTGATTTCTCATGTTGGATTGGAGCGCTAACAGCAATTTTACAAAAGAATCAAATTCTTCTTGATATACAATGCGCTCCTTGGGGTTGCAAATGGAGGGGTAATCCTAATTGGTAAGGAAACAGTTTGCTAAACTGTCAGTAGCCCGAAAGGACGTGCGGGTTCGAGTCCCGCCCCCTTCGCCAAGCCGCGTTATGCGGCAATCTTTTGTCACCTCCTCTCTCTGACGGCGGGAAAGACCGCTGACAGCCCGGAAAGACGGGCCTCAAGTAAGGAGCGCCTGGTGGCAGTTTATAACGTGCAGTGGACGGCGGGCACGCACAGCAAATTTACTATATTGAAAGTCTGTAAAACTTTTACTTGCGGTTCGATTCCGCAGCTCCTATACAAGGCCGTCATAAATTAAACTGGAGCACTAACAGCAATGAATTATGTTTTGGATATTAAAAACGAAAAAACGTGCTCCTTATAATCAGTTTCTGGGGGATTTCTGTTATAAAAAGTCCCTCCTCCCCTATCAAACATCTATGCGTAACGCTTGTAGAAGTACAATATAGGCGCGATTGGTACATTGTCAGTTCGATTCTGACCGCATAGGCCAATGCAAGGATAGCTCAGTTGGTAGAGCAATAGTATAAAAAATGTGCAGCGGTGTTGCACTAACAGCAAAGTTAAATGGGGAACTATATGTCGAAGGTTCGAGTCCTTCTCCTTGCACCAAATGCCAGGGTAGCTCAGTTGGGTAGAGCACGTAATCGTGCGCGATGGTGTTGCGCCTACAGCAATGTACATAGGAATGCTAATCCCGTGGTCGTGGGTTCAAGTCCCGCCCCTGGCTTCATGCGGCAGTGGTGAAGTGGTAACACAGCGGCTTTATAAATGCAAAACGTAGGTTTTGCTAACAGCAAGGTTAAAAGGCCAGCCGCCATGCGTAGGTTCGATTCCTACCTGCCGCATCACTTCTCTGAACACGAACAGCAATATTGAGGAATATGTGTTCTGGGTATCTCAATTTAGGAGGTAAGAGAAATGGACTTCATGAGCAATCTCAAGAGCACTCTTAACAACGAGTGCAATGTATCCGTTACCGAAAACGGAGCGGTTGGCTATCGCACAACCGGAAAGGCGCTGCTTGACCTCAACTTCTCTGTGGCGTCTCTTCGCAGAGCCAGCGAGAAGGATATCTTCAAACGCTTTACTAAAGCGTTCTTTGAGGATAAGGTTTTGGCTATGAAATGGCTCTTTTATGCACGTGATGTGCGTGGTGGCCTCGGTGAAAGAAGACTGTTTCGTGCCTGTATGGTTCCTATGGCGAAGGACTTTCCCGAGTATGTTACTCCCCTTGTTCCGCTGATCCCGGAGTATGGCCGATGGGATGATCTTTGGTGTCTTCTGGATACTCCCGTACAGGACGCCGTAGTTATGACTGCCGGCACCCAGCTCCACGAAGATCTGCGCAATATGAAAGAGAACAAGCCTGTCTCTATTCTGGGTAAGTGGATGCCGCGTCGCAGAGCTTCGTCCGATGACACGCGCCGTTATGCCCACATCATGACTAAGGCATTGAACATGACGGATCGAGAGTATCAGCACGCCGTTTCAAACTTGTCCAGATATCTCGATGTAGTAGAAATCCAGATGGCTGGTCGGCAGTGGGATAAGATCGATTATCAGCGTGTCCCTTCTCGCGCCAATCTGATTTACAACAATGCCTTTTTGCGCCACGACGAAGATCGCCGCCGTGCCTTTCTGGAAAAGGTAAAGACTGGAGAGGCAAAAATTAACGCTGGTACTTTGTTCCCGCACGACATTGTAAACAAGTATCGATACGTTAATGGGGTTGACGATTCTCTGGAAGCGCTCTGGAACAATCTTCCCGATACGGTTGCCGGCTGTGGCAATACGATGGTTGTAGCTGATGACAGCGGAAGCATGACGTGGGTAACACTCCCTGGTAGTACTGCCCGTCCTTTGGAGGTTGCCAACGCAATGGCGATCTACTTTGCGGAGCGTTCTTCTGGTCAGTTCAAAAATCAATTCATGACGTTTTCAGAAGAACCCCAGCTCATCGATCTGGGCAAGGGCAAGAATCTGAAAGAGAAACTGAAAATCGTCAACAGCGCTCATGTCGGTGCAAATACCAATATTGAAGCTGTGTTTGATTTGATTTTGACTACTGCGGTCAATAAGCATATGGAGCAGAGCGAGCTGCCGGCCAACATCTTGATTATTTCCGATATGGAATTTGATGGGTGTACTTGTGGAAATGCAAGTAAGGGGCAGTATGGTTACTATCGTTATAGTTCGCTGTCATCCAGATTGTTCGACGAGATTTCTAAGCGGTATCAAAATGCCGGATATCAGATGCCCCGTCTGATTTTCTGGAATGTGGCAAGCCGCACCGGGACAATTCCTGTGAAGGAAAATGATATGGGTGTTGCTCTGGTTAGCGGGTTCTCTGTAAATATTGCTAAGATGGTGATGAGTGATCGGCTTGATCCGTATGAGTGTCTGCTAGAGGCAATCAATGCGGAGCGTTACCAGCCGATTGAGGATGCTATGCGTCTTATTTCGTAAGCAACAAACAAAACTATTTTAAGGAGACTTGGAGGGAAAAGTGATGTGCTTCTTGTCCAAGTCTCCTTTGTTCATAGGGGTGTCTTATGATTTATCTGGATAATGCGGCTAATGCGCCCGTTTTCCCCGAAGTGTTGGATGCTATGCTGCCGTGGTTGCGGCCCGATCACGTGGGAAATCCGGGTAGCATTCATACGCAAGGAAAAAAGGCGCGAGAGGCTATCAATAAAGCGCGAGAGCAGGTTGCTCATATGATTGGCGCTGATCCGACAGAGATTTATTTTACGTCAGGTGGCACGGAATCTAATAATGCCTGGCTAAAGGGGTTTAAGGGAAGATATTTGTTTACTACCGAAGTAGAGCATGACTCTGTTCTTGAGCCTTTGTACCAAAACGATGGGGCTTGTCCTGTCAACCATCTGGAGCTGAATAAAGACGGAAGCGTAAACCTGGAAGAGTTCGAGCAGTTATTGTTAGAGTTCGATAATACCGGGGACGCTGCCTCAATTATGTGGGTAAACAACGAGCTTGGTACAGTTAATCCAATGAAAAAAATTGGTGCTCTGTGCAAGAAATATAATATGCTTTTCCACGCCGATGCAGTACAGGCTGCGGGCCATGTACCTATGAATGTGAAAGATTGCGGGATAGATTTCTGTTCTCTTTCCGGTCATAAATTCGGTGCCCCGCTCGGTGTGGGCGTGTTGTATATTAGTCGTTCCGTTGATAAGCGCCCTTGGATTTTAGGGGGTGGACAGGAGAACGGATTGCGTGGCGGAACCGAAAATGTTCCTGGTATCGTAGGAATTGGCAAGGCAGCGGAAATTGTAACGTCCCGTCTTTCCGATTGGATGTTCCGATGGAGCGTATTGCGTTACAATTTCTTGACTACTTTGGATATAAAAATGCCAAACGGGTTTTATGTGAATGGTAGTGAAAACTCTACATCAAATATTATCAGCCTAACAATCCCAGGTGTAAACAGCGAGTCCTTACTACTGTTGTTGGATCAACAGGATATTTACCTTTCTGCTGGATCTGCTTGCAGTGCAGCAAGCTCTAAATCTTCTCACGTACTAAAAGGGATTGGTCTGTCGGATGAAGATGCGGCTTGTACAGTACGTATCTCCATGGGGTATGAAACAACGGTTGAAGAAATGGTTAAGGTGGCCGATGCCATAGTAGATGTTTCTGCAAGGCTGAAGTCTATCTTTTAATAATAGCAACAAAGAAAACTATATAGAAGGTGAATAAATGTATTGCGCTTATATCACAAGAATTAAAAATCTCCGTAAGCACTCAAACGCAGATCGCCTTTTGTGCGGAGAGTGTTTCGGGAACACCGTAATTGTCGGGCTTGATACGCAGCCAAATGAACTTGGCGTTTATTTCCCGGTTGATGGAAAGCTTGGCATTGAGTTTGCCCAGAAACACGATTTGCTGCGTCGCAAAGATGAAAACGGAAACCCCGCCGGTGGTTATCTTGATCCTGATAAGAGAAATATCAAAGCTTTGAAACTGCGTGGCGAAAAGAGCGACGGACTGTTTATGCCTCTATCTTCTCTGGGAGATTTTACGGATGTCTCTCAACTGAGAGAAGGAGATACCATCACTCAGCTTAATGGAGTAACAATTTGCGAAAAGTATATCCCGGTTCGTAAACAAAGTGCAAATGCCGGGACTGGCAATCGCACCAGAAAGCGTAAAGATCCCATCTCTCCCCTTTTCGCAGAACACGCTGATACAGAGCAGCTTCCGTATAATCTGACCGCCTTTTACCCTGGCGATCTTGTAGAGATTACGCTGAAAATGCACGACACTTCTCAAAGAACTGGCTATCTGCCTGTGTTGTCCGGTTATAAGCGTACACTCCTGGATAAGCTGCGGCGTCGGTTTGGTACTCCGATTTATGACTGGGGGTACGTAACAGGCACCCGCCGTGTCGTTCTTGATACATATGATGGCGGGTTCTATGGCAGTAATGCGTTCCGCGAGCAACACGCCAAAGTATTTGAAGGGAAGCTCCATAAAGGCGAAACGGTCTACTACGAGGTTGTTGGATTTACAGATGATGGCACTCCTATTATGGCGTCCTGCGACAACAAAAAGGTCGGAGATAAAGAATTTCTCAAGCAGTATGGTAAGCAAACCGTATTTAGCTATGGCTGCAGCCCAGATGGTGCCGATGCTCCAAAGTCTGCCCTTTATGTATATCGAATGACTATGACAAATGAGGATGGGGATGTAGTGGAATATCCGCCATACTTCATGCGCTATCGATGTGAGCAGATGGGCGCAAACTGTGTCCCGCTCCTATGGGCTGGGTTTGTGCCTGAGAACGACAATCCCGGTGAATGGGTGAAGGGTATAGCCGAATGCTACTACGACGGAGCAGATCCCATTGGTAAATCCCATGTGCGTGAAGGTGTTGTCTGTCGTATTGTAAACCGTCCGAAGTTTACAGCTTACAAGCATAAGAACTTTGCGTTTAAGGTGCTTGAGGGAATCATCAAGGATACTGCAGCCGCTCCTGATATGGAAGAGCAACAGGAAGCCGATGGATAACGAAGTTTTAGCATTTATTCAGCATTTTAAGGGTTCCGTGGAAGTTTTCTTGAATGGATGTTGTTACTGGTTTGCATTCATTCTGCAAGCTCGCTTTGGCGGAACAATGATGTATGAACCAGTTGAAAATCATTTTATGCAAGAGATTGGAGGTTGGCTCTACGATTGCTCTGGTGATGTGACAGATCAGTACCAGGGGAATATGCACTTGATGCCATGGTCGGCCATGCAGCAATATGATTTGCTACTTTATGAGCGGATTATTCGAGATTGCATAAGGAAGGAGCCGTATGATGATTGATTTTGAAAAAGCGCAAAAGATCCATAAGCGCATGGAAGAACATTTGCAGCCGGTTCTGAAATCTCATAAGAAATGGGTTGGGCTTTTTCTGCAGGGGTCGCAAAACTACAACCTCGATTATGAGGGTAGTGATATTGATACAAAGGTTATCGTAATTCCCAATTTTGCTGATTTTGTATTGAACGCCAAACCTGTCAGCACGACACATATCATGGAGAACGACGAACACGTTGACTTCAAGGATGTCAGATTGATGTTTGACTGTATCAAAAAACAGAATGTGAACTTTGTAGAAATTCTGTTTACTCCCTACTCTATCATCAATCCAAAGTACGCAGATCTTTTCCAGCCGGTACTGGACGCCAAAGAGGACATTGCAAGATATAACAACTACGCCGGCGTGAACTGTATTGTAGGTATGGCTCTGGAAAAGCAGAAAGCGATGGAGCACCCCTACCCTGCTACGATTGATAAGATTGAGAAATTTGGCTATGACCCCAAACAGCTTCACCATGCCTTACGTCTTCGGGAGTTTTTGACGCGCTATATTGATGGAGAGCCTTATGCCGATTGTTTGATTAGTAAGCAGAGAGAATACCTCAGAAATGTAAAGCTCGGATATCATTCTTTGGATGAAGCACGTGCCCTTATGAGCACAACAATCCAATCCATGCAGGAAGATAAACAGCGGTATATGGACACCGTACCAGTCTGCATCAATACATATGCTGACCAGGTGCTACGCAATGCCACGGTTAATATCCTAAAGCGTGCATTTCTAACAGAGATTCAAGAAGGAGGTGATTGATATGCAGCATTTTTACATGACAGTTGGTATTCCTGGAAGCGGGAAATCGTATATGGCAAGTACTCTTCCTGGTGTCGTTATTCATTCCAGTGATGCGATTCGGGAAGAGATTCTTGGGGATGAAAACGATCAAACTAATCAGGAACTTGTCTTCAAAACGCTCCACGAAAGAGTCTTGAATGATTTGTCTTGCGGAAAAGATGTGGTGTATGACGCCACCAATATTAGCTATAAACGCCGTATGGGATTTTTGATTCGAGTGCAAGCTCTTCATCGGCCCGCTTTGCAATCTATCTGTCTTTTTATGGCTACACCGTATGAGATGTGCCTGGCCCGTAACAAGAGGCGTGAGCGTTCCGTACCAGAAGACGTGATCAAGCGGATGTATCACAAAATCGATATTCCTATGATTGCCGAGGGTTGGGATGAAATCCAAATTATTGGTGACGAAGATCTCCATGAACAAATTGACTTGCTTATGACTCGACTTTCTAAGCTGGAACATGATAACCCCCATCATACATTTACGGTTGGTCAGCACTCTATCGCTACATGGCAGTACTTATTGAGTCACTATAATGATGTTGACCTCGTACTGGCACGAGCTGCATTGCTGCATGATATCGGGAAAGAACAGACAAAGGCATTCTACGATTCTCATGGTAATGTTACAGAAACGGCACATTTTTATAATCACGAGAAAGTTGGGGCGTATGACAGTTTTGCTTATACCACTGACCTTCCTACTGCCCAGCGTCTCAAAGTTGCATTGTTGATCCGCTGGCATATGTGGCCGTATGTAGTAGAAAAATCAAATAACCCCAATAAGACAGTTAGCAAAATCCAATCTCTGCTTGGTAATAGTACCTGGGAGCAGATCATGGTGCTTAATGCCTGTGATCGGCAAGCACATTAAATTTAGGAGGAATTGATTATGATGTACCCTTTCGCTATTTCTTTTGATGGACGTGAGAATCCCCGCGAGGCTGTTGCGCACGTTCTGCGGCAGACTTCCGTAGGGCGTGACCTATTTGCTATTGGATGGAACGCGGCAATGCAGTTTCAAAAGAGCGCAGCGTTTTCTCAGCCGCGTGTTCTTCCGATGCCTGTCAATGTAATTTTCCGCGCTCCGGCTACCATTGTCTTTTGGGATGATGGTGATAAGACCGTTGTGAAGTGTCAGCCTGGCGATACTTATTGCGCGGAGACTGGCCTGTGTATGGCTATGCTCAAGAAGTATATGGGCAACGACAATACTTTCAATCGAGTAATCGGCAAGTGGCTGGAGCGTGCTCAGTACGTCAATACTCCCGCTCTCCCGGAGGCTGCAGAGTAATTTATGACGAACGCTATCCTGCTGCTCATACGATGCGTAACGCTAGTTGCTCTGGTTATTCTCATTGCGGTGGGATTTGATAATCACAATAATAATCATAAAGGAGGCGGGCGTTTTGCATAGCAAAGAACAGTTGGAAGAGATGCAGCGCCTGCCTCTTCACCGTAAGATCCAGATTACAACCGCACGCATAATCGAATGGTATCAACACTATAACGGTATGGTTTATGTGGCGTTTAGCGGCGGCAAGGATTCAACAGTTTTACTTGATATTGCCCGCAGGATCTATCCCGATATTCCCGCCGTGTTTTCTGATACCGGTCTTGAGTTTCCCGAGGTTCGGGATTTCGTGAAAAGCCTCCCCAACATCACAATCGTGCGCCCCGAAATGAACTTCAGAAAAGTAATCGAAACTTATGGCTATCCCGTAGTCTCAAAACGTGTTGCAGATACCGTGGAGTATGGGCATAAGCCTGGGAGTTTTCGATGGCGTGAGCTGCACGGTGAGATTAAACGGAGTAATGGATCTCCCTCTGAGTTCAACTGCGAAAAATGGTGCTATCTTCTGGATGCTCCATTTAAGGTATCTTCTCGATGCTGTACAGTAATGAAAAAGCGTCCCATGAAGAAGTATGCTAAATCAACCGGAAGAGTCCCTATTATCGCTACTATGGCCGAAGAGAGCCGAAGCCGGCGTTCAACATGGTTGCGATCAGGCTGTAATGCCTTTTCCAGTAAAAACCCAAGCTCCCAGCCCATGTCGTTTTGGACGGAACAGGATGTACTGGAATACCTCTATACCTACCAGATCCCGTATGCTTCCGTCTATGGCGAGATCATCAAGACAGACGGGGGGGGTGGACAACAACAGGAGAACAGCGCACTGGCTGTGTCTTTTGTGCCTTTGGCGCTCATTTAGAAAAGGCGCCAAACCGCTTCCAGCGGCTCAAGGTCAGCCACCCAAAACTATGGGACTATTGCATGAGGCCATGGGAAGAGCATGGCCTGGGTATGCGTAAGGTTCTTGAGTATATTGGTGTCCAAGTAGAGTAATCAAATCGGAGGCAATAACACAATGTTCCAAATCATCAAAGGCGACCTTTTGAATGCAAATGCCGCATTCATTTGTCATCAGGTCAACTGCAAGAATGTAATGGGAGCTGGTGTTGCCAAAGCACTCTATTCAAAATATCCAGAAGTCAAATCTGAATATCACAAGTTTTGTCTTAATGCAAACTCTTCAAAAGATTTGCTTGGAGAAATTCAGATTATCCCGCTACACAGTAAAGATACAGCAGTTATCAATATCTTTGGGCAGCTTGACTATGGCCGGCAGAGCGGAGTTGTATACACAGATTACGAAGCACTAAAAAAGGCGTTTATCAAGATTAACCAGGAGTGTGCTTTCAAGTCTGTTGCATTTCCATATGGTATAGGCTGCGGTCTTGCCGGTGGTGATTGGGGAAAGGTCGAAAGGTTGATGCTACGATATCTTCTCGACTGCAATGTTAAGGTATATTTGAAGGAATAAGTAGGAGGTAAGTTTATGAAGAAACTTTTCTCAATTCTGTTGGTTTCAATAATGGCGCTTTCTATGATCTTTTGCCTATCTGGATGCGGAAATAAACAGATGTTTGACTTGACATACACATTTGACACTGCGATTGTCTCCTTGCCAGATGGCAGTGTTGTGAAAGGCGATGTGCAGTCTTGGACGGACTTTGAAGACGGAGATCAAATCCAAGTTGTCATTGATGGTAAAACCTATTTGGTGCATTCTTCAAACGTCGCTTTGATCCAAGATTAAATGGTAAAGCCAATGAGCAGTATTAAGAAAAATTCTGCCCTTATTTATGAGGGGACATATCAGGCAATCAACTATCTTCCCGATGCAGACGCGCAGTTAGAGGCGTATCGGGGCATTATCGAATATGGTTTGTACGGCACGGAGCCACACTCAGATAATCCTATTGTGAACACAGTATATGCCCAGGCTATTCCATGCCTTAATAAAGCAAGAGAGCGCTATCAAAAAGCTGTAGAGAACGGTAGGAAGGGTGGCCGTCCAGCAAAAATCAATAGAGAGAGTGTGCGGGCACTCAAGGAAAACGGACGTAACATCAAAGAGATTGCGGCTGAGATGGGGACTACGGAAAACACAATTAAGTCTATCATTTATAGGGACAATAAAGCAGATTTAAGGGATGAAGTAGTAGTAAATACAAACATTGAGCACGCTGCATCTATGATTCTTTATTATTCTGCTTATGAGGCAGTCTGCTACATCCCAGATGAGAAATTGCAGTTGGAAGCCCTGAAAGGCTTACTCGAATATGGCTTCAGAGGGGTAAAACCTCAAAGCGACAACCCATTTGTCAATATGGTATATGCAGCCTGTACTCCGTCCATGAAGGCGGCCAAACAACGGTACGCAAAGACGATTATTGACGGAAAAAAGGGTGGGCGTCCCTCAGAAATGTCTATTGATGACATCATGGCAATGCGTAGAGTAGGAATGTCCAATAGGGAAATTGCAGATAGTTTCGGTGTGACTGTTAAAGCCGTCGAAGCCAGAATCACCAGATACAATCAAGACAACCTTTTTAATAAGGAGTAATAAGTATGGTAGAGGTTTTACTGGCACTATCCGTTATCTGCTGGCTTATCGGAATGATATTGTCAGCAAATCTGATCTACAAATCCACTCATAAAAGTCCGTGTGAAACCTGCAATAACCTATTGTGGGATAATCCATCTGAGGTGCTGAGATTCACTTGTAAGAAGCGCGGTAGATTCTATAAAGCGCCGAAGTATTGTTCTAACTATGAAAATAGAAAACAGGAGGAGTCTTATTATGAACAGTAAATTTGAAGGAGCTGGTATTGTGGCCGCTATCCTGGGCTTTATCGCCCTGCTTGTGTTTAACCCAGTCATTACATTTGGATTTGCCTACTTGGGTGGTCTGATCCTCAAGCTATGTGTGGGCGATGTAATCGCCGGCGGTATGAACCTGATTTTCAACACGACCAGATTTACCTCGGATATTATTCCGCTGGCCTGCGCCACCCTTGCAACTATCGGCAGATATTTCAAGAGTTCTCAAACCAATAACAATAATTCAGGAAGGAGATAATACCAATCCCGGTAGACCGGGTTTCTGTAAGATTGATAAGTACAGAGTAAAGCCATCTGTTGCTGCGCGAAAGCTTATGGCCGGTAGTATGGGAGGATTAGATGGTTGACCTCAACCGAGATGGTTGTGGTCGGTATGAAGTACATCGCAAGTGTCAGCTTTGGCAAGGACTCCCTTGCTATGCTGCTCCGATTGATAGAAGAAAAATGGCCTTTGGACATTGTGGTGTTTTACGATACCGGAATGGAATTTGAGTCTATCTATCAGATCAGAGATAAAGTTAGGCTTATATTAGCAGAAAGAAGAATTGAATATATCGAGTTAAAGCCGCAAATGCCGTTCTTATATTCTATGCTGAAAAAGGAAGTAACCAGCAAACAGAAGGGGACGCATTATGGCTATGGCTGGTGTGGTGGCCTATGTCGATGGGGGACATCAGAAAAGCTACGGGCAATTAAACAGTTCAAAGACAGTTTGGCAGAGCCTGTAATAGACTATGTAGGTATTGCCGCAGACGAAGTAAATCGTTTTGAAAAATCAGCACGAGAAGGGAAAGTATTGCCCCTTGTAGAGTGGGGAATGTCAGAGCATGATTGCCTACAGTATTGTCATGCGCATGGTTTTTATTGGATTGAGCGTGCTACAAATGCTGGTACAGCATATGTGGATCTTTATCAACTCTTAGATCGCGTTTCGTGCTGGTGTTGCTGTAATAAAAATTTGAAAGAGCTAAGAAATATTTATTCTTACCTTCCTCAATATTGGGATCGTCTGAAGATTTTGCAACAACAGATTGATCGGCCATTCAAAGGATATTATAAAGGACGGCCAAACGGCATTTTTGAACTAGAAAAGAGATTTTTACAGGAGCAATTATAATGTCAGATCGTACTTACCTTAGTGGTACGAGTTTGGCTGGTATGTCACCAAGTCGATCTCGTGTAAAAGATGATTTTTATGCCACTCCATTTTATGCAACAGAGGCTATCTTGGACAAGGAACAGTTGCATGGTTCAATCTTGGAGCCTGCGGCTGGTGAAGGGCACATTAGCAAGGTACTATTTGAACGTTATCCAAACAGTCAAATCGTTTCAACCGATTTGGTACAGCGAAATGATAAATTTGGATGCGGCGTTGTGGGGGGGGTAGATTTCCTTACCGAATCTTACCCCAGTAAGTTTGACAATGTTATTACCAACCCACCTTTTTCTTTGGCAAAAGAGTTTGCTGAACGTGCTTTAGAGATTTCACGAGAAAAAGTAATTTTGTTTGCCAAAATTCAGTTTCTCGAAGGTCAGCAGCGCAAAGACTTTTTCGCCGCTCACCCGCCTCGATCTGTATATGTATTTTCTAAACGTGTAAATCCTTTGCGGAACGGAATCGAGGTTGATGAAAACGGCAAGCCTTGGTCAAGCACTATGTGTTTCGCCTGGTTCGTATGGGAGCATGGTTTTACGGGCGAACCAGGTATACGTTGGCTCTGAACAGGCAGTTAATTCTTATTTGCAACAAATAAAACTATTGACTTAACGGTGGAGGTGTGCTAAAATAGAGGTAGTTCGAGGGTGATACTAATTTTGCCCTCCTCCCTCTATCAATAGCGACAAATAAAAGTATTTCGGAGGTATCAACTTTGGATTACCGTACTGCCCTATTCTGCGAGTTTGATAAATACGCCGCAGAAAGTTATTGTGCAGTCCATGGCGTAGATCCGGCCTTAAACATTGGAGATATCACAAAGGCTGATGAAAAATCTGTCCCCGACTTCAATGTTATGTTTGGCGGCAGTCCTTGCCAGGACTTCTCAATCGCGGGCAAACAGGGGGGGGGCTGCATGGTCATGTAAAACTTGCGGCCATACCTATAACCCCCTAGAAGCCCATTTTACCAAACGAGACAGATGCCCGTATTGCGGATCATCTGATATTGAAAAAACCAGGTCTTCCCTTCTTGTAGAGTGGCTTAGATTTTTGCGGGAAAAGAAACCCAGATTTGCGATTTATGAAAATGTCAAAAATATTGTAGGTTCTCGGTTTAAGAGCACTTTTGATCTGTTCGTCAAAGAACTGGAGGACTACGGATACAATGTATATTGGCAGGTTCTGAATGCGAAAAATTACGGTATCCCACAAAACAGAGAGCGTGTCTATTGTGTCATTATCCGAAAAGACCTTGATAATGGCAAATTCCAGTTTCCCGCTCCAATTCCTCTAAAACATTCTCTTTGTGATTTGCTTGAAGATAACGTTGACGAGCGCTACTATCTCAGCGATGAGAAAGTAGCAGCGATGATTGCCCCCCCCACTTCGTACAATCAGTAGAACCGTCCGAACAAGCGGAAGATGTTCGACAGACCGACACGCATGGGATTTGCTGCCGGCAGGCCGGAGTGAAGGTAAGTCAGAAAGGGACAAAGCTTGATGGATATAGCGACATCGCTTTGGCCTTGCTGGCAAGAGATTATAAAGGGTTCGGGAATCAGCAAATGACAGGAGTATTAGAGGATGTTAGACCAAATTGTTCAAGTAGGCAATGTTTGCCCGACCAAAACGAGGAGTAATCCAAATCAAGGTCGAGTCTATGATCCAAACGGGATCTCACCCACTCTTAGTTGTATGGGTGGTGGGAATTTAGAGCCACACATTATTATCTATAATGACTACAATAGAAGGGACGTATCTGATGTGTCGATTTCTAAAACAAGCGAGAAATTTCGGGTGAGGAAATTAACCCCGAAAGAATGCTGGAGACTTATGGGATTTGAAGATAAAGATTTTGAAAATGCTAGAAACCGAATGAATGAGAATTTGTATAACGGGAATGATCGGTCTTCTTCACAGCTTTATAAGCAGGCCGGAAATTCCATTGTTGTAGATGTCCTTTCCGCCATTATTGGAGAGCTTTATAAGGCTATGCCTTATCTGTTTGAAGATATGGTGATTGGTTCCTTCTTTTCCGGCATCGGGGCATTTGAAAAGGCACTGTCTACTTTTGACTCTCTTGATAATAGCAACAAATTTAACTATTGTTATAACGACGAGTTAAAGCAGATCGGGTATATCAATGATTATAACGGGGATGCAAACCGTGTCTATGATGGAGATGGAATCTCCCGAGCGCTCAAGGCTGAGGCTGGGGGGGGTGGAGCGAAAACAGGATGGTACACTGTTCCCCGCTTGGTCTAATCGATCCACAAGGTAGACTCGGTAAGAAATGCGTGATAAAGCCCCTATGTCCAACATTGCGGGCACAAACCCATGGTAATCCACCAGGAGTTGTGTATGGAAAAAGTCAGAATTAAGCAGGCCACAAAGAAAGGCTATATCGAGTGTGCTGTGGGGGGGTAGCAGATTTATCCTACCCATCCAGTAAAACTCGAAGGGGTCGTGTTCAAGAAGATGGTTGGATTTGCCCAACCATTACAGCTACGGAAACAGGAATTTGCAGAATAGAAAGAGGTGGTTTATATGAGCATTGCTCTGAGGGATCGTCGGGAGGCATATGAAAAAATCAAGCCGAAGCGCCCTAATCGCAAAGCTATGATTCTGGAGGTGCTGACTGCCGGCGACCCTGGCGGCATGACCGCAGACGAGATTGGTGATCAGCTTGTAGCTGAAGGCAAAATTCCTGCAAACTCGCCCAATTTTACTCGTCCTCGGCTGACAGAAATGAAAGCAGAGGGAAAGGTTATCATTGTAGGCCGGCGTCCAGGTAAGTCCGGCTGCAATACTGCAGTGTGGAAGGTGGCGCGTTAATGTATGGCGAATACACCTGCCTTGACTGTGGAGAAACCTTTGATGAGCCAAAAAAGTGGATAGAACGACATGGTTTAGACTCTCCGCCATATGAAAAGTTTAGCGGCTGTCCCTTCTGCGGTGGAAGTTATACCCAAACTATTCTTTGTGATGGTTGTGGGTGCCCTATTATTGGAGATTACGTCCAAATCCAGGTAACAGGAAACCGATATTGTGATGAATGCTTTATGCTAAAATCACTTGATGAAGATTGATGAGGTGGTGTCAAAGATGAAAAAGACGTTGAAGCAACGCATGGGAGGCTGTATTCGAGGAACGGCCTTGATTGCGTGCTTTATCGCAATTTGGTATGTAGCGTCTTGTTTCACGCAGCCAATATTTATTCCCTCCCCTATTGTGGTCTGGGATGCGATTATTGGTCTTGCTGAAACCGGGCAACTGCAAATGGGGCTACTCTATTCTTTCCTGCGGATCACCGGAGCTTCGGCCATTTCAATGGCAGTAGCGATTCCTCTGGCGCTTTTGATTTACGGCGTCAAACCAGTGAAAGAAACCTTTATGCCGATTGTTTCTTTTCTACGTTATATTCCTGTTACCGCATTTTCTCCTCTGCTGATTCTTTGGTTTGGAATTGGTGAGCAAATGAAGATTTCATTCTTATTTATTGCCACCTTTGTTTACCTGTTGCCGTCTATTTTACTTTGTTTCAACGATGTTCCTCAAGATTTGATGGACACCGGAAAAACCATAGGTATGACCAACTGGGAGACGATCAAAGAAATCCTGTTGCCTGCCTCCCTCCCCTCTATCTTCAGCACCTTCCTTATGATGTATGGGATTGGGTGGACATACTGCGCTGTGGTGGAAGCGACCAACGCAAAGTATGGTTTAGGTTTTATCATTAACGTCAGCTCGGCACGGGGGCGTACTTCTGTAGTTTTTGGCGCAATCATTATTATCATGTTGTTCAGCTTTGTCTTTGATAAATTCGGAAATATGTTAATCCGAAAGATATTCAAATGGAGGTATTGCGATGATCAAATTGAATAATCTTTCGGTTGGATATAGTGATAAGGCTGTTTTGAGCAATATCAATCTGACATTTGAGGATGGCTTGATTTATGGCATCCTTGCCAAATCTGGGATTGGGAAAACCACATTGCTAAAGACAATCGCCGGCCTGCTCCGTCCACTCTGCGGAGAAGTTTTGATTGATGGTGCTACATATCAAAAGGCAGAAAGAAACCCTGTCTATATGATGCACCAGCAGTATTCCAATTTTGATTGGCTTTCATGTATCGACAATATTTTGATCGCCCAGCGGGATAAAAGCTTGCGGGATCAGAAAGACGCAATGAAAGCTCTAGCTGCAGTAGGACTTGGGGAGTACGCTAAAAAGTGGCCGTCCCAACTTTCCGGTGGTATGCAGCAGCGCCTTGCATTGGCGAGAACGCTGTATGTAAAGCCCAAATATCTTCTGATGGATGAGCCATTGTCGGCACTAGATGATAAGACTCGGAGCAGGATGCAGCGACTTATTATGGCCGTACATTTCACGACAAAGAACACAATCATTATGGTTACACACAGCCAGGACGAAGCGATCAAAATGTGTGATAAGATAATCGAATTTGATATGAAGGGAGTTACAAGTTATGAGCCTGCTTGAACGTATGGGACTTGTACGTACTGAGTATGACGGCGTTCCCGATGTTCCAGTGCAATCTGTCCCTGCTGAATATGAGGCAGACCTGCCGGAAATCGATGCAACGCAAGTGTCTTATGAAGACGTGATCCAGTCAATTTATCAGCAGGGCGGCGTTGCCGATGACAACTCAATCTTTAAGATTAAGGCGTACATCGATATTCTGCCGCAGGAGATGACCAAGATCAAGAAACAGGCGTCTATCGCCGGTATTCTTACCGTAAACGGAATCAACATCAACGATCTAATTGAGGACGGTCTAAACCGCGAGCGTGTGCTGGAAGCTGCGCAAAATAGTATCAAGTCAGAAAACGAGGCGCTGATCGTGGAGACAGAGGCAGACATCGAAAACCTGAAATCACTGATTGAGGCGGCAGAAGGTAAGATCGAAGAGGCAAAAGGCAGGATTGCTCAGTCTAGTGAGGCTATTGCAGCCGAACGAGATTCCATTGAACAGCTTCTCGATTTTGCCAGTGGTGTTGCTGGTAAGGAAGGAGAGCAGTAATGGGTGTTGTGATTGGCGTAGCGGCAGTTGTTTTCGTGCTTGCGCTGATTGTCTTCCCTGGTGTGCGCGGGAAGCTTAAAGTCCTTGTAGGAGGCTTTTTGAACATCTTTGTTGAGGACATGGCAAAAACGCCCGAGGGCGCAAAGGCCGTTTTTCAACAGGCGATTGAGGAAGTACAAGAGCGTTATAACAAGGCCGGAGACACTCTGAACCGTTTTGTTGGAGAGCAATCCTCTGTTCAGAAATCTCTAAATAAGCTACATACGGAGCTGAAGGATGTCGAGGCCAAATGCGAGTCGTTGGTTCGTTCTGGCAATATGGAGGATGCTTCCATTTTTTCAACTAGGCGCGAAGAAATCCTATTTGAAATCTCCCAGAAAGAGGGATACCTGCAGGAACTCGAACCAATGGTGAGAGAAGCAAAGACTGTATATGAGGCGTATGATAAGAAACTTCGTGAGCTGAAGAAGCAAAGCCGTATGACTGTGGAAGAGATGAAGTTGCGGGGTAACATGAAGAATCTGCTGGGCGATCTGGATGAGCTTCGCCGCGATTCTGCTACCGATAAGCTACTAGGCAGTGTAAAAGACGGCGCTGAGGATCTTCGGAAAGAAGTTGACGGAGCGATTGTTGTTCATGCAAGCCGTACATCTACTAAGATGTCAATGGCGGAGAAAAGCGCTGCTAAGGCACAGTCCGACGCCTATCTTCAGTCTCTTGCCGCTAAGTATAGTGGGAGATCTTCAATTCCCTCTCCCAAATCGAGCGTGGCTTTTGATATTCCCAAGACTAAACTCAAAGAAGAAAGGAAGTAACTTTCACCATGAAAAGAATGAAGCTTACTACGGCTGGCCGGGTGGTAATTTTCCTTGTTGTTCTTGCCATTCTTGCTGGAGCTGGCCTGTTTGGTTACAACTTCTATAAGAACAACTTTGCCGATGATAAGCCTGCTGGTGTGGGTGGTCAGACTGATACCCCTCAGTCTTCCACTACTACCCCTTCTGCCGGGCAGACAAATACAGACGATCCTGTAATCAATCTGTCTCTGGATGAGTGGGTTGGCTGGAAACCGATTATTGACGCTAATCAGGGCTTGACTACCCAGCCTGGCTCCATCTTTGACCAGATGGGAATTAAGGTCAATATCAACATTATCAATGATGCGACTGCCAGCAGCAATGCACTGATTACTGGAGAGCTGAACGCCGCTGGTTATACGACAAACCGCACCGCATTTTTGTCTGGGAAGTTCCAGGAGGCGGGCTTGGATGTAGTTATGCCCGTATTCACAAATTACTCCTCTGGCGGCGATGGCATTATTGCAAAGACTGGAATCAATACAGTGAACGATCTGCTGGGCAAGAAGATTGGTGTTCCTCGATTCAGTGAAGCGCAGACGCTGCTGGTTTGGTTTGTAAATAAGAGTGATCTTTCCGATTCCGATAAGCAGTCTATTATTGATAACCTAATTCTCTTTGAGGATGCTTCTGAAACCGGCGAGGCATTCTATGCGGGTCAGCTTGATGTCGCGGCCACCTGGCAACCCTATCTGTCTTACGCTACCGATAATGCCAACGCACACATTCTTTTCTCTACTTCTGCCTCTAAGAGTCTGATTATGGACGGCATTGTGTTCCGTTCAGATTTTGCCCAGGCTAATCCCGACGTTGTGACCGCGTTTATTGATGGTATCTTCCAGGCAAATGAGATGTATACCACTGAGTTTGATTACATCCGTGAAGTTATGCCGATGTTCGCCGGAGTTTCTGATGAAGATATTGCAGCCCAGTGTGGCGATGCAGAGCTGATGGGATATGCAGAAAATAAGGAGGTTCTGGATTCTACCGCTCCTTCTGTTTATGCAGATATGTGTGATATTTGGGCGTCCCTGGGCGAAACGGTCAACCGTAAGGCAAGCATGACACTTTTTGATAGCCAGTATCTTACTCCTCTGGCTGATAAGTATTCTTCTGCCACTACAAATAGCGAGTCGGCTGAGCTGACTGAGGAACAGAAGCAGGAGATTGTTGATTATGAGGCGTTGCTTACTAAGTCTATGACGGTTGAGTTTGTAGCCGATACCGCCCAGTTTAAGAATCCCGACGAGGCATACGCAATCATGGACGAGTTTGTGACGATTGCAAATACTTTGGACGGAGCAATTATTCAGGTAGAGGGAAATATTAACGCCCGTAATTATACCGACTCTGGACAGGCGTTGTCTGCAGAGCGTGCAAAGGCTGTTGCCAAGTATTTTATCGCTTGTGGAATCGATCCTAACCGTCTAATTACGGTTGGCAATGGCAACACGAAGATGCTTGTTGATCCGGGCGCTTCTGACGCATATTTGAACCGCAGAACCGATGTGTTCTTCAAGATTATTGAAGAGTAACCTATCCCCCACGGGAGGGGAAATCCCCTCCCGTGATAAGCAACAAATTAAACTATTGGAGGCAAGCATGGAAAAGAGTGTTTTCCAAATTCTGAATGAGTATGACATCACGGAGCACCTCAAACAGAAGAACAACATCATTTATCTGCCCTGGTCTAAGGCATGGATGATTGTTAAATCTCTCTTCCCCAACGCAACGTTTACCATCAACAAAGCAGATGATGGCTGCATCTATCACACCGATGGGAAAACGGCCTGGGTTGAGGTATCAATGACCATTAACGATCAGACTGAAACGGAGTCTCTGGCTGTTATGGATTTCCGTAACAAATCTATTCCTATTAGTGATATTACTTCCGCCGATGCGGAAAAGTCTATCAAGCGTTGTCTGGTCAAATGTGCTGCTCTGCATGGTTTGGGGCTGTCCTTGTGGACGGGCGAAGAGTTGTCCTCTGCTGCTCGCAAAAAGAAAGAGAACGACCTTGACGATGTGAAGCAGGAAATTCTGAGCGCCGTTTCGGTCAAGCTGGAAGCCGGCGTTCCCAAAGACACTATTTACAAGACCATTGAGGGCGTGGCTAAGGTGAAGAACCCGAACGCAATCAAAGATATTGCAACAGCCCAGAAGGTTTTGGAGCAGATTAAGAAGCTGGAGGTAAAGAACAATGCTTAATAAGGTCGTGATTATGGGGCGTCTAACCCGCGATCCCGAGGTACGTAAGGTCAACAACGATGTCTCTGTGTGCAGCTTTTCGGTTGCTTGTGATAGGGATATCGTAAGCAAGGGCAGTAACGAGCGAGAGACTGACTTTTTTGACGTTACCGCATGGCGCTCTACCGCAGATTTTGTTGGCAAGTATTTTGCCAAGGGTCGGATGATTGTTGTTGTGGGGCGTCTTCAGAAGCGTAACTATACCGACAAGGATGGTAATAAGCGCTCCGTCGTGGATATTATTGCCGAGAACGTATATTTTGGTGACTCGAAAAAGGATGCCGATTCTACTGGCAACACCGCCGCTGCGTCTTATGGAAATAATGCTCCTGCTGATAACTTTGCTGATATTAGCAACGAAGACGATGGAGATCTGCCCTTCTAATGGATAATTCTTTTCTCTTGGATGCTATGGACTGGTCTTATTCTCGTGTCAACAGTTTTGACCAGTGCCCACGAATGTTTTACCTAACTTACCTACAGTGTGCGGATCGTGTAGATAATGCCTTTGCGCAATGGGGTACTTTGGTACACTCGCTTTTGGAGCGATATTACCGCGAACAGGTGGAACTCTGGGATCTAACCAGCCTCTATGAGAAGGAGTATTCCAAAACAGTTAAAGAACGGTTTCCATTCCCTCGGCTCGAAGACAGTTATTATGAGCGTGGTATCGAATACCTTAACAACTTCAATGGTCAGATTGGCGATGAAGAAGAAATTTTGGCCATTGAGGATCGGTACGTATCGACTCTCGGTGGCCGGCCAGTTGTGGGCGTGATCGATTTGATCCCTCGAACAAAATCCGGGCTAATCGTTTGCGACCACAAGAGCCGGGGGCAATGGAAGTCTAAAATGGAACGTCGAAAATATCTGCGCCAACTTAACTTGTATGCGGTGAGAGTTCATGAGGTTTATGGAGAATGGCCGCAAGAGCTTTGGTTCAACAAGTTTCGGGAGGGTGTTTTGGACAGAGAACCATTTGATACTGCGGCAGCTCAAGAGGACGTAGATTGGTTCCTAAGTTCGATTGACAGTATCTATAAGGCAAAACGGTTTCCAGCTACCCCAGACCGTTTCTTCTGCAATTACCTATGCTCTGTGCGAGAGCATTGTGAACACTCAGCAGCATTTGCTGAATGAAAGAAGGATTTCATATGAATTTTTACATTCCCAAAGACGAATTGATTACCCATAAGCATATCAATTTCAGCGTTGATTTGGATGAAGATGGCCTGCTGATCTGTAGTACTCCTCCCAACCTTGCAATTCCTAAGCGCCCGGAGAACACTTCGCCTAATTTGATGTCTGACTTGAACCATCTTTCTTGGGAGGAACTGTATGCGATTGGTCTGAATGGAGATGCGCGGCGTTATATTGCGCTGGGCGCTGTAAAGACCGACCACATGAAAAACGGACTTGATGTTGAATATCGTATCATCGGTTTTAACCATGATGATTTGGCAGATGGTTCCGGGAAAGCTCCTTTCTCCTGGGAAATGACGCGGGCATATAAGGATGAACGCCCTATGAACCAGGAGTGTACCAACGAGGGTGGATGGGATCGTTGTGAGCTTCGCAAGTGGCTTAATTCTGAGTTTCTGACTCTTTGCTCTGATGAGCTGCGGTCTATTGTCCGGCCCGTAATTAAACTTACCTCTGCCGGAAACAAGAGTAAGGATATGATTAAGAGCAACGACTATTTCTTTATTCTTAGCGAAAAAGAGCTTTTTGGCCGCGCCATTTATTCTGCCCCTGGTGAAGGGCATTGGTATGAATATTACAGGCAAGAAGATGTCCCCTATTTTGCTACGGATATGGATTTAGAGCGAGTCATTCGGTGGCTCCGCTCCGCCTATTGCAACGATGGCGACACTTTCTGTAGTGTGTACACGGGTGGCTCGGCCAGCGGTAACAATGCGCACTATTCGTTGGCGTTGCTGCCCGGCTTTTGTTTCTAATCATTGAATCATAACAGAGTCTCGCCCGCGCAAGCGGGCGGACTCTTCTAAGAAAAAGAGGTGATTGTCTCCGTGCAGATTGATAGAGAAGCAATCCTGCAGGCAAAAGAAAAACTAGGCGATGATAATGCCCGTATCATTGTGCAGGAACTAGGAATCACCGATTTTGATGAGCGGAATATGAAGTGTTGCTGCCCATTCCATCATGAAGATCATGCCTCCTTTATTTACAACAAGAAAGCCTTTAATTTCCGTTGCTTTGGTAGTTGTGGTCGCAGCTACGATATTCTGGATGTCTTTATGTACAAAGGAATGACCTATGCCGAAGCTTGTAAACGCCTGTTTGAATTGGCTGATATTCCGTATTCATTTGGCGAATTGGGAGTAAAGACAAAGCGCCATTATAGATATCCTCACGAAGTGGCTTGTACCGATAAATCCAAAGTATACGCCTACTTTAAGCAGAGAAAGATTAGTCCTGAAACTTTGGATTATACCGATGTTCGTCAGGATGATGAGGGAAATGTAGTTTTTAACTACTATGATACCAACGACGTTTTGACAATGGTTAAGTATAAACCATCACATAAAGTCAAGCATGGGCAGGCTAAGTGTTGGTGTCAACCTGGATCGGATACTTCTCCCCTCCTGTTCAACATGAATCGGATTAACATTGATTCGCCTTTACTGATTTGTGAAGGAGAGCCGGATTGTCTTAGTGCGATTGAGGCCGGTTTTAAGAATGCAGTTTCCGTTCCTCTTGGTAGCTCAAACCTTCATTGGATCGATGAAAACTTGGAGTGGCTTGATCAGTTCGACAGTATTATCATTTGCGCCGACAATGATGATGCTGGTGTAAAAATGCAAAAAGAGTGTGTCCCTCGTCTGGGTAGTTGGCGCACCAAAGTTGTAGATATTCCGGCAATCCCGATTGGTAATACTGGCAGAGTCACGAAAGACCTGAATGAAATCCTTTACGTGTGTGGGAAAGAAAAGGTGCTGGAACTGATTTTGGATGCAAAAGATTCTCCTGTGCCCTCTGTTGCAGACCTTTCTGACATTGAACCGACTGAGTATGAAGATGTGGATGGTGTTACGACTGGTCTGAAAGCGATTGATGATGAGCTGATGCGTCTTTTCTTTGGGACGCTAACCATTGTAAGCGGTCAACCGGGTTCTGGTAAAAGCTCTCTTCTTACGCAACTGGTGTGTAATTCTCTTGACCAGGATATTGGTGCATGGATTTTTAGCGGAGAGCTGCCTAATGGTGTAGAGAAATCTTGGTTTAATTACATCTTTGCAGGGCCGCGAAACATGACCGATGCTATTTCTCGGCGTGGTAATCCGTATAAAAAAATCTCTTTAACAACGCTGGGAGAAATCAACAAAACGTACAAGGGGCGTTGGTATATTTACCGCGACGATTACGATAATACGCTGGAAAAGCTAATAACATCTATGACTGATACTGTTCGCAAATATGGTACGCGCTGCCTAATCTTAGATAACTTTATGTGCATTGACACGGAAACCAGCGAAGAGGAGCTGAGATCGCAGACCGATACAATCAAAAAGCTCATTGAATTTGCGAAGAAGTATCAAGTTGCGGTAATCCTTGTGTGTCATCCTCGAAAAATGGATGCCAGTACCAACGTCGGCATTTATGATATTGCTGGCACCAGTAACATCGTAAACCTCGCACATCGTACTATCGGTTTGCGTAGAGTGACGGAGGCTGAACGAGAGAACGCAGCTAAATATTCCGAAAAGCGCCGTAAACTGCTTAGATATGATGTGATCGTCACCATCATCAAAGACCGTATGTTTGGGCGGCAGAATATTGACGTTGGCCTCTATTACGATCCTGCATCTCGCCGCTTTTTTGGCGATATGGAAGAGTATGATCGCAAGTTTTCCTGGGATACAAAAGAATACAATGATCCGCTGCCTCTGCCCCCACAACTGTTGGCTGAGGAAAGAGCGGATGAAGATGAGGCATTTGGTTCTATTAACGATGAAGATTAAGCGCAAGTATCATGTATTGAAAATGTGATGTCGTTAATCTTTAACGATTTTTCACTGACGATAGGCTCGATATTTGCGGATAGGAGTTAGTCAATGGGAAACAAAAATTATACCGTATATCACCTACATACTGAATTGTCGCTGCTCGACAGCGCAACGAAGTTCGAGGACTATATTGCCAAAGCTGTTGAGCTGGGGCAAACCGCTATCGCTTTTACAGAGCACGGAAATATCTATCAGTGGGTGGCAAAGAAGTTTGCCTGTGATAAGGCCGGGTTGAAATATATCCATGGTTGTGAAGTTTATCTGACCGAGAAGCTGTTGCATACAGATCCCCGCACCGGGGAGGAAAGTAAGATTCGTGATAATTTCCATACCATTCTGCTTGCTAAAAATTACTCTGGCCTACGGGAAATGAATGAGTTAATTAGCCGCTCCAGCCAACCCGATCATTTTTATTATAAGCCGCGCATTACATTTGATGAATTTCTTGGGCTTTCTGATAATGTAATCAAAATCAGCGCCTGTCTTGCCTCTCCGCTAAACCGATTAAGGATTACTCATCCCATGTATGAACGACTGGTTAAGCATTATAACTATCTTGAGATCCAGGCGCATAACTGCCAGGAGCAAATTGACTATAATCGCCATTTGGCAGACTTGTCGCAAAGATACAACATCCCTTTGATTGCTGGTACTGATACACATAGTCTAAATCAGTATAAGGCCGAGTGCCGAGCGATTCTCCAGTTAAGCAAACATATTGAGTTTGCAGATGAAGACACATTCGATCTGACCTATAAATCTTATGACGAACTGGTTGAGATGTTCTCAATTCAGGATGCGCTTCCAGAATCAGTTTATATGGAGGCAATCAGAAATACCAATAGGATGGCCGATTCCGTAGACGCATTTGAATTGGACACCTCCTTTAAGTATCCAATTCTGTATGGAGATCGTGACCGCGAAGTGTTGCACCAGGTGCTGCACGACAATTTGGAGGAAAAGGTCAAAGAGGGTGCAATTACACCGGAGCAAGTAGAACCCTTCAAAGGGGCTATTGTTGAAGAGTGTAGAGTCTTTGACAAAATCGAGATGTCTGGCTTTATGCTTTTTATGAGCGAGCTTGTGACTTGGTGTAAATCCCACGGTATTCCTATTGGTTTTAATCGTGGTTCTTGTGGTGGTTCCCGTGTGGCCTATGTAACAAACACAACCGATCTTAACCCTGAAACATGGCACACTGTTTTCAGCCGATTTTGTAATGAAGACCGTAAAGAAATCGGTGATATTGATATTGATGTCTCCCCTTCTCAGCGTGATTTGGTTTATGACTATATCATCAATCGGTTTGGGCAAGAGAAAACTGCGTTCATTTTGGCTATTGGTACGATTAAATCTAAGGGATGTATTGATGAGATCTGTCGTGCTCTTTCTCTAAAGTGGAACAGGGAACATCAAAGGGACGAAAAAGAGTTCCGAAAAGTGATGGAGCAGCTAAAAGATGATGGCGCATCGATTACCTTTGGCGATGTGGGAGATGGGTTTGGCCTGTATCTCATTGATGAAAGCGGAAAGCTTATTTTACCGAAAAGATTTGAGCAGACTTCGCGGACGGAGCTGGTCAAGCAATTTTCTAAAGAGTACGCTAAACTAAAAGAGGAAAATGAGAGAATTTTTCAGAAAAACCCTTGGGCCGGCAAGAAAAATAGTGAAATCAAGGATTTGTTTGAGGCCGATGCAAACAGCGCCAGGGAAAAATATCCCGAAGTTTTCTACTATTATGACGGCCTACTTGACGTAGCAATCTCTCAGTCCATGCACCCCGCCGGCATTGTGGCAAGCCCAATTACCTTGCGTGATAACTACGGTACATTTGTTTCAGATGGAAAAGAGATTCTTCAGATCGACATGGATTGTGTCCATGAGGTCAGCCTCGTTAAGTACGATATTTTGGGGCTAAAGAATATCGAAATTATCAAGGATGCCTATGAGCTTCTGGGGGAGCCTTATCCTAAGTCCCACGAAATCAACTGGAATGATGAAGCTGTTTGGAAAGATATGCTTCGTTCGCCAATCGGAATCTTTCAGTTCGAGGGTGATTTTGCATTCCAGATGTTGAAACAATACGAACCACACAGCATTTTTGATATGAGCCTTGTAACGGCAGCGCTCCGTCCTTCTGGCGCATCATATCGAGATGATCTAATGCAGCATAAACCTCATAAAAACCCCTCCCCCATCATTGATGAACTTTTGGCTGATAACAATGGTTATTTGATTTATCAAGAGGACGTTATTAAATTTCTTCAGCAAATTTGTGGCTTTAGCGGATCAGACGCCGACAATACCCGAAGGGCAATCGGCAGAAAAGACGAAGTACGGCTACAAAAAGCTTTACCGGAAATTCTGGAAGGATACTGTGCAAAGTCTCCGCAGTCCAGAGAAGTTGCGGAGCAGGAGGCAAAAGAGTTCCTACAGATTATTCAAGACTCCTCTAACTATATGTTTGGGTACAATCATTCGATTGGATATTGTATGATTGGCTATCTGTGTGCTTATCTGCGGTATTACCATCCGTATGAGTTTGTTACATCATATCTCAATAACGCAAACGGAGAGGAAGATGTAAAGAACGGAAACGAGCTTGCAACGTTGTATGGCATTAAAATTGTGCCTCCCCGTTTCGGATTGTCTAAAGACAAATACCTCTTAAATAAAGAAGAAATGGTTATCGCAAAAGGAATTTCTTCTGTAAAGTATATGAATGCCAATGTCGCCAACGAACTCTACGAGCTGTCTAAGGAAAACAGGCCAGAGGCTTTTATGGATTTGCTTGCCTTACTCAATGAGAAGACTCACTTGGATACACGTCAAAGAGAAATTCTCGTAAAGATTGACTATTTTTCAGAGTACGGCAATGCTAAGGAACTTTTGCGTATGGTTGATATCTTTTCGTTCTTCAAAAACGGAACAATGAAGAAGATCTCCAAAGAGAAGGTTCCGTCTGATCTTGAATCCATTGTTTCGCAATATGCCACTGGAACTGCTAAAGATGGTTCCCCCGCAAAGAGCTATACTTTTACCGACTTGCCTGGTCTGCTTCGTCATTTGGAGACGGTTATCAAATCCATGCACATTGAAGATTTTGATTTGAAAAGCAAAATCCAGATACAGCTTGAAAATCTCGGATATATTGATTTGACAACCAATAAAAAAGAAGACCAGCGTAAGCTGCTTGTTATGGACGTGTATCCTCTGCGTAGCAAGAAAACCAAAGAAGTTTGGGCATACGCTATACAAGTTCGGTCTATTGGCACCGGAAAAACAAACCGTTGGACAATTTATGCGGAGCTGTATGAACGTAAGCCTATCAAACGATTTGATACTATCTATGTCCCAATGAATGGTTGGGGAGAAAAACGTGGATATCTGTATCTGTATAACTATGACTATGTAATTTAGGAGGCGTGTCATCATGAATGAGACGAAGTTTGAACCATTTAAGAAAGCTGTTGCTGTTGCGTGCGTTCTAATGGCGTGTGGCATCATGAGTTCTATGTGTTTTGCTCCTGAACAGGTGCAAAATGAATATGATGCAGAACCTTGTGCTTATTTCACTTTGCCTACGCCTGAATATACCCCTGCAACCCCATACTCTAAGAACGAAATTGCCAATGAAGATGTAGTAGAAACATCTCCGGTGGAAGTTGTTGAGGAAGAGTCTGAAAGCTTGTCTAACCCATATAAAGATTTGATTGTAACTGACGCTGAAAAAGAGCTGCTGGCGTGTATGGCATATAGTGAGGCCGGCAACCAATGTTTTGAAGGACAAGTTGCCGTGGTACAAGTGGCGCTTAATCGTTATATGCACGATGCTTTTTCTGGCAGCATCAGTGAGATTCTTTTAGCCCCTAACCAGTTTGCTGTAGGGAATTACTACAATCCTGAGCAGATGGAGGCGGTGGAGGCCGCTCTTTCCGGCGACCCAGCTCTGGATCTGAATACAGATGTGGTGTTCTTCTCTACTGGGGCGCTAACTTATGGTAGCTATTATAAGACGATTGAAGACCATGTTTTTCGTACTTATACTTAATAGCAACAAATATAACTATTTAGGAGGGCAATTATGGGAACAGTAACAATCCAGCGATTTACGTACAAAAATCCCATTTCTATGATAGGAGAGGAGGCTGGCATCTGCTGGGGCGCAGATACCTCTAATCCCGAAAAGAATTATAAACGAGGTCTTGACTGTCTGGAAAGTGAGCATGGCAGAACCTTTGAGTTCCCCGATGTTTATATGATTCTGGACGGTTATTCCGCCAGAGTGATCCGCGAGTGGTATACGCATATCGGAGGCTCCCCCACTAGGCTGCAGGCCAGTACACGGTATATCGATTATGAAAGTGGCTTTGATTATGTCACTCCGCCCAGCATTGAGAAAAATCCCGCTGCTCAAAGAATTTATCGGGGAATTATGAAAGCAATTCAGTCCGGCCTTAAAATGTTGGAGCAGCTAGGCGTCCCCAGAGAAGATACGGCGCTTGGTTTGCCTCTGGGAATGGAGACTAAGATTGTCTGTAAACACAATCTTCGCAACTTGATTGATATGTCTCATCAGCGGATGTGCTCCAGAGCATACCATGAATACCGCCGTTTGTTTAACGATGTTTGTGCTGCTTTGCGAGAGTATTCTGATGAATGGGCGTATTTGGTAGATCATTACTTCATGCCTAAGTGTGACTACTTTGGTTTTTGCCGTGAAAAGAAGTCCTGCGGCAAACGGGGAAGGAGATCTGCCGAATGAAAATCATTTGCATTTCAGGCAAGGCTCAAAACGGAAAGGATACCACTGCAAAATTCCTTGAAGAAACACTTACCTCCCAGGGACATCGGGTGTTGATTGCCCACTATGGGGATCTGCTGAAGTATATTTGCCGTGCATTCTTCGGTTGGGACGGTAAAAAGGATGAGAAAGGGCGCAGCCTACTCCAATACGTAGGGACTGATAAAATTCGTGCTGTATCGCCTGACTACTGGGCAGATTTCGTAGTCAGCATTCTTGATATTTTCCCCGATGAATGGGACTATGTGCTTCTCCCCGACACTCGTTTTCCTAATGAGTACGAAATTTATGAAGCATATGGGATAAACGCGATCTTGCTTCGTGTGGTGCGTCCTGGATTTAAGTCCCCGCTGACAGCAGAGCAACAGAAGCACGCTTCTGAAATCGCATTGGACAATTATCGGTATCATGCGGTAATCACCAACGATGGTTCTCTGGAAGATTTGAAGAATAAGGTCAATGATTTTGTAGCAAACGTTCTTAAAGGAGATAAGCATGAGGAAACTGACAATTCTGTTTGATGCCGATGATGTGGCAGAGAACCTGTGTGACTGTTGGATTGAGATGTTGAATGAGCGCTACGGGACATCCGTTACGCTAAAAGATGTTCAGAATTGGGATATGACAAAAGCCTTTCCGACATTGACGAAAGAACAAGTATTCGATGTCCTTCATACCGATGAGATTTGGAAGAGAATTACACCTCTCCCTGGAGCTGTTGAGGTATTGCAGAAACTGCATAATGAGGGGCATGAACTCTACATGGTTACGGCATCTGATTACCGTACCTGCAAGCCAAAGGTGGATCGCCTTTTGGAGCTATTCCCCTTCCTAGATTGGAAACATATTATCATCACAAACAATAAGCAAATGGTGCGTGGTGATATTCTGATCGATGACGGCCCGCATAATTTGGTAGGCGGAGATTATTTCAAGATCCTCTTTGACCGTCCTCACAATCATAGCTTTGATGCTGCGTCAACCGGCATTCTTCGGCTTTATACATGGGAAGAAATTTACTTTGCTATTCAGACTTATATTTACACAGTCCTGCACACAACGGAGGATTTTTATGGAGATTGAACAGGAGCAAATTACATTGTATTCAACTGGGTGTCCCAGATGTGATGTCTTGAAAAAGAAACTTTATGATAAGGGCGTTCGCTTTCAAGAGGAATGCTCAGTTGAAAAAATGCTTGAGCTTGGTATTACGCAAGTTCCTGTATTGCGTGTAAACAATCAAATGCTAAGTTTCACCGATGCGGTAAAATGGGTCAATTCAATGAAAGAGGTGGTCTGATATGGAAATTACATTGAAGCTTTCCAAAGATTTTGAACGTTGCCTGGAAGACTTGAAGAAAAAGTACGGGGAGGATTTTGAGTTTATCAACGGGGTACATCCCAGCCAGCTCGATTTCTCAGAGTTCATTGATAACTTTGTAGATAAGGAAACTCTGGCTGATGCCTCGATTGATCCAAATGCCAATGCTAACCATAAAGACATCCGCAGCTTTATGACCGAAAAGGGAAAAAGCGAAGACAAACTTTTTGCTCTAAATAAGATTTTCCTTACCATTAAGAAACAGTGGGGATTGCGGACTGCGAAACAGTGGTTGGAGCAGGAGTTCAGTAAAGGCTTCTATTTGAACGACAGCACAACGGCAAGCTACTTCCCTTACTGCTGGGCAAATGATTTGACCCGTCTTGCTACTGAAGGTCTGTTTTTCCTTGATAACTACAATCACCAGGGGCCGAAACATCTTACCACTTATTTTGATGATGTAATTGAGTTCGTGTCGTTCTTGTCCAACCGTCAGTCCGGCGCAGTTGGGCTACCCAACGTACTTATCTGGGCATGGTATTTCTGGAATCTTGATGTGCAAAAAGGCTATTACATGAAAGATCCAGATTATTACGCTCGTCAGCAGTTCCAGAAATTCATTTACCGACTGAACCAGCCCTTCCTTCGTATTGACCAGAGCGCTTTTACCAACGTGTCAATTTTTGACCGGCCCTATTTGGAGTCTATGTTTGGCGGTGTGGTGTTTCCCGATGGTGAGATGGCGATTGACCATATCGAAGATTTCATTAGCTTCCAGAAGGTTTTTATGGAAGTGGTTAGTGAGATCAGAGAGGAAAATATGTTCACCTACCCTGTGCTCACATATAGTCTGCTGAAAAAAACTGGATTGACTAAGGAACAGATTGACGAAATGGTTCGTACAAGAAACTGGGATATTTTCGTCGATAAAGATTTTGCTTATTGGTGCAGCACACACAACATCAAATGGTCTGACTCTAACTTCTTTGTTAGCGAAGATGTGGGTGTCTTGTCTAACTGCTGCCGGCTACTCAGTGACACGAAAAAGCTGGACGCCTTTATTAACTCTATCGGTGGCACGGCTCTTAGTGTTGGTTCCTGCCGCGTCAGCACAATTAACCTTGTTCGTATCGCTTATGAAAGCAAGTTGAACAAGAAAAAGTACCTTGATATTCTACGGGATCGTGTATTACTGGACTGCAAAGCTCTGTATTCCATGCGGCATATTATCAAGCGGAATATTGAAAAGAAATTGCTTCCCAATTATCAAAACGGAGCGGTAGAGCTGGACAAACAATTCTGCACCATCGGCGGAATTGGTATGTATGAGGTGATGGATCTCTTTGGTCTAATCGACGAAGACGAGATGGGCAATAAGTCTTATTCTGATGAAGCAGTAGAGTTCGCCACGGAAATTCTTGATATCATTAACGACGTTAAGGATAATTTCGAGTGTGACTTTACGTTTAACCTAGAGATGATTCCTGCCGAAAATTGCGCCGGCGTTATTTGCACCGCTGACAATCTTTTGTTTGAGCAAGACCGATATTTCATCTACAGCAATCAGTGGATTCCTCTCATGGAAAAATGCACGATTCAAGAAAAATGCCGTCTTGGTTCCCTGTTTGATGCAAAGTGTGGCGGTGGCTGCATTGCTCATATTGATATCGAAAGCCGTTTTCCCAATGAAGAAGCCGCATGGGATATGCTCAACTATGTGGCATCTCAGGGCGTGATTTACTTTGCATTTACTACAAAGATTTCTGTTTGTAAGGATAAGCACGCATTTATGGGCCGCACAACCTGCCCTGTATGTGGTGCCCCCGTTGCTGACACATACGCTCGTGTAGTGGGCTTCTATACACCCGTAAGTAGCTATCAGAAGATCCGTAAACGTGAGTTCAGTCAGCGGAAGTGGTATGACGTACTTAGTAAGAAAGAAGGCTTGTAATGCTAGTTAAGGGGATTGTAGAAGAAGACTTCGTTAATTATAAAGTCCCCTCCATGTTCATTACATCTTGTTTCTGCGACTTCAAGTGTTGTGTTGAGTCTGATCTGGACATAGGGGTGTGCCAAAACGCACCCCTTGTCCAGACGGAAAACAGAGAGATTTCAGACGCAACCATTTATCAGCATTACGTAGGTAATCCAATAACGCAGGCAGTTGTTATCGGCGGCATGGAGCCATTTCTCCAATTTGGTGAGGTGTATTCGCTTATTAAACTCTTTCGTGAGTATGGCAATCGTTCAGACTTTGTGATTTATACAGGCTACTATCCAGATGAGATCGCAGAGCAGCTAAACAAACTGGAGGAATTGGGAAATATCGTGGTGAAGTTTGGTCGGTTTATTCCAAATAGGCCGCATAGATATGATGATGTTCTTGGCATTGAATTATCTTCTGATAATCAATATGCCATACGAATTGCTTAGGAGGCCATATGAAAATCAATCTGAATCCAGACAAAGAGTATGTGGAAAAGGTGCGTGCGAAGGTAAAAGAAAACCAAGGATATTGTCCTTGTAAACTTGAAAGGACGCCAGACACCAAGTGTATTTGTAAAGAGTTTTTGGAGGGGCCGACTGGGATGTGTCATTGCGGCCTCTATATCAAGGTGGAGGAATAACTATGGATGGTATTTTTAAATTCACCTGCTCAAAATGTGGCAAAGAGCTGGATGGGGTTGTCTTAGACTACAAAACACGCTGGCTTTGTAGTAACTGTGCAGATGACAAATCCGAAGTGCTGCATTGCGAACGCGGAAGTAAAGTTAAAGCAGTAAATTTGGATGCTGGATGGGACAGTGATTCTCAACAAGCACACAAATTATTGTCTCCGGGACAAGTCTATGAAGTTGAAAGTCTGCGTGTAGGTGGCTGGTATTCCACCATTCAGCTAAAAGAATTTCCGGGAGTTAATTTTAACAGCGTACATTTTGTGCGCTGCCAGTAAAGAGGTGTCAACATGAAAACTGTTGAAATACTGGCAGGCAGTACGTTTTCTAATGCGGTTACTGCACTGGGCTTGACATCTGCCATGCTTACTTATCATTATCATCCTGCTCCTGAAAGTTATCGTGAGGATTATCAAGTTTGGCTTTTGTCCAAAGATGATTTTGATAACATCTGCACTATCGATGCGAACGATTGGAAGGAAGACTGGGGATGGTGGCGGCATTGTCCTGGATCGAATATGGAGTCGCCTCTAAATGAGTATATTATCCGTGGTCAGAAAATTGTAGCGTGGGATGGTATAAAGCGTGAGCTTTATTTCCAAACGTGTTTGAAGTGTCCTGATTACTACCGCCATTGTGGTGAGCATCATAGTCCAAATAATGCCTGTTTCGCCTCATATGAAGAGCAAGCTTTCTGTCTTGGCCCACGTGAATATAAGGATATCATCGATTACTTCAACAACGAAATTGGTGCTTCTACAGAGAAGAATATTTGCGCTCTTTCAATTCATTTAGCTCAGATTAACAATTTGACGCTTTCTGAGCTATTCAAGAAATATCTTGGAGGAGAAGATAAAATGGAAACAATTAAGGTTCGCTATCTCAGCAACAAGATTCCACCTCTGGAATATATCGAAGGTAAGTCCGACTGGATTGATCTGCGGGCCGCTGACTCGTTTGATTTGAAAGCCGGCGAGTTTAAGTTGATCCCGCTCGGCGTAGCCATGCAGTTGCCCCAGGGCTATGAGGCACATATTATCCCGCGCAGCTCCACTTTCAAAAATTTTGGCATTATTCAGGCCAATCACATGGGCTTGGTGGACGAAAGTTATTGTGGCGATAACGACCAATGGTTCTTCCCTGCCCTTGCTATGCGCGATACTCATATCGAGGCAGGAGATCGAATTTGTCAATTCCGAATTGAACAACACCAGCCCAAGCTGGTTTTCGAGGTAGTTGATACTTTGGGAAATACGGATCGCGGCGGAATTGGGTCTACGGGAAAGAGGTAATCAACATGGCAAAACTAAGATATATTAAGGGTTCCTTTTTGCTTGAAAACAATGTTGAAGATCCTAATGCCTATTACAATTTGCATAAGTCCAAGATTGATGCGGTAATCAAATGGGCAAACGATCTTGGCATTTATGTGGGATTTGGTATCTCAAGCGACAATACTTATCTATGCGAATATAATGCAACGGGTAACACTTCTAAAATGTGCAAGGGTATTGCTGCGGAGCTGAAATCTTGGCTGAAAACTGAGTGGAAAAAAGTAGAGTTGGGCTATCAGGCGGAAGGGTACTTTTTCTGAATGAAAGACCGATTTCACGCACGAAACAAAGGACGTGATACATATGAGTGTTCCTGTCAATTCCGTAATTAACGGGGACTGTTTGGAGGTTATGAAGGATATTGAATCCGCCAGTATCGACATGATCCTCTGCGACCTGCCTTACGGAGCAACACAAAATTCCTGGGATACAGTTGTTCCACCCCCCCCACTATGGGAACAGTATGAGCGCATTATTAAACCGAATGGAGCGATCCTGCTTTTTGGGCAAGATAAATTTACTGCCACAATGATGCTATCCAACGTCAAACTTCATCGGTATAATATCATTTGGGACAAGGTATTAAAGAGCGGTTTTCTGAACGCCAAAAAGATGCCTCTGCGAGAGCATGAGGATATTATGGTGTTTTATAAATCCCCTCCTCCCTATCATCCTCAGATGACAGTGGGGAACAAAAACCATACCAAAGGCAAGGCAGTAGGGCAACAGGCTGAAGAAGTTCATTCCAACCGCAGCTATGGCAACTATACATTGGTGGAATCTTCAGATAGTACATTGAAGTATCCGGCTTCCATCTGGCGCTTTCCAAAACCTCATCCATCTATTGCTTTACATTCTACTGAAAAACCTGTAGATCTGCTCCGTTATGCCATTCGTACTTATACTGATGAGGGTGCAGTTGTCTTGGATAATTGCTGTGGCACCGGCTCGACGCTTATCGCTGCGAAGTTAGAGAATCGTCACTATATTGGGATTGACAACGGAATATGCGATAAGAAGAAAAGCCCGTATTATGGGATGCCCTGGGCACAAGTAGCCCAGATCAGATTGGAGGCGATTGACCTTGAATTTACAGATGAACCTACGCGATCTCAACCTTTGGGAAAAAGGACAACTGAAGGGGTTTGCTTTGCCCCTGGGGTTTCTACCTGAAATCGGAGAGACAGTCAACATCCTCGAACCATTTAAGCGTCTGTTTATAGTAGAAGAGATCGAAAAAGACGGTGAGATAGCAGAAAAGAAAACTACCGTAGGTATTGTTTATCGCTCAGACGGTATGCGGGTCTTTGACAGTAATATTGTGCCACCAGAGGAGTATAGTGAGGCAAGCAGATGGAGTCCAGCAGCGCAACTCCCAGACTATGCGATACGACGCAGAGCGACTATCATAAGTTTTGAGTGGAAGCCCCTTCGTTCTTTTTCCGAGAATGATATTAAACTTCTCCACCTGGACTACGATTCTCAGAATGACCCGCAGCTCATTATGAAAGAATATTTGAGCACAAAGAACTTTGATTTGCTTTATAGCTGGTGGAAGGAGCATTATAAAGCAAGCCTAAAAAATTGCGATAATCCAAAAGCCATAATACTTCGTCTTGCTTCATCAGACTAACAACAAATGTCAATAGCAACAAAGAAAAATCACGGTTCCCTCTTGACAAACCGGGGAACCGTGATTATAATTATATATAGCAACAAAGTAAACTATTTTATAGGAGGAGTCTACTATGAAAGTCGCCATGATCAAACACACCCCAAATGGGAAGGTATTTTGGTTTGGCACCCCAGAGAGGCTTGAAAACAAAGTTTATCCTGGGTGTCGTGTGGCCTGCAATACTCGGAGTGGAGAGCGATACGGAATTGTAGTTGGAGCCGGCCTTGATGAATCAGATATCAAAGATGTTATGGTTGCTTCGGGCGCTACCTTTCCGCTTCGTATGATTACGAAAGTTACGCAGGAAGTACCTATGACTTGTATTAAAATTCCAGACTATATGACCCGCACAAAGCCACACGACAGTAAAATCGCCAAACGCTTTCTGGAATACTATCACAATAGGACGTTCAACACAAATATTGTAGTTAGTAGGGATGGGGTTTTGATTGATGGATATTCTGCCTACCTGGTGGCACAGACGCTTAAACTGATTCATCTTCCCGCAATCCGTACAGAGGAGGAGTACAATGGCTGACTTTGTTAAGCCCATAAGAAAGACAGTAGAAATCAAAGACGCCTTTGCCGAGCTGCTTGGTAAGACGTTGATTAAGGATCTTCATGATAACGAAGATATTTGCCCCATTTGTCATGGAACCGGTCTTTGTATTCGTGATAATCCTTATGGTCTTTCCAATGACCCAGAAAAGAAGTTTAATCAATTTCCGTATAAACACCAGTCTATTACATCCTGCCCAAACTGTTATAACGGAGTAGTTCGTTATTGCCCCGATTGTGGTAAGCAATTAAGTAGAATGCGGACTATTTGCGACTGTGAAGCCGCACAGCAGCGCCGTCAGCAAGAAGAAGACCGTAAGGAACAGGAATTGTTTGATAAAGCAGAGAAGCATGAGCCGAATGCTCTCGGTGATAAGTTCCTCATGGCACAATCCGATTTCTACCCCTATAACGATGGTTACTTTGTGAGCTGGGATGATTTCTTTGATAATTTGGATGCCGATATTGCAGAGCGCCCGATTTATGTATGGGGAACAAGTGAAATTGAGTTGAGCTTAGATGCAACAGACATTGTTTCAACCGCTTGTGAAGATATGTATGATGATGCGTATAGCGATATCGGTGATGCTGCGGTCAAAGAAATGCAGGACTTTCTTGATGCTTGGAAAGAAAAGTATGGAGTGAGATCCTATTCAGTAACTACAAAGCACGCTATCCGTATTCCATGGGAAAGTAGGGAGTGAAATAATTTATGGCAAAGAAAAATGATAGCCTGGGAAATCGTATGAAGGGTTATGAAAGTGTATCCCGTCATTTTCTAACTCGTCGGATGCCGGCCATTATCAGACTTGATGGTAAGGCGTTCCATACATTTACTAAGGGCATGAAAAAGCCTTTCGACCCTATTATGACGCAGGCCATGCAGAGTACGATGAAGTATTTGTGTGAGAACATCCAGGGTTGCGTGTTGGGATATACCCAGTCAGATGAAATCACGCTGGTGCTAACGGATTATGCCACTCTTCAGACCGACGCCTGGTTTGGGAACAACATTCAGAAGATGGTAAGTGTCTCTGCTTCTATGGCAACCTTAGCTTTCAACCAGGCTTTTTCTGCGATAAGCGCAGAGTGGATCAACCAGCAAATCCACCAATTCCCCACCATGGGAACAGAAACCACCAGGGAAGTTCATACTTACATTGTAAAGCGGAATACTGCATTGTTTGACTCTCGTGTATTCTCTATTCCTAAAGAGGAAGTTTGCAACTGTTTGATTTGGAGACAGCAGGATGCGACCCGTAACAGTATTGAGGCTGTTGGACAGGCAAATTTCAATCATAGTGAACTTCACAAGAAAACTTGCAATATGATTCAGGAAATGCTCTGGTCGCAGCGCAGTATTAACTGGAACGATTATCCGACAGAGTTAAAGCGGGGTTCCTGCTGTATTAAGCAGCGGTTTGAAGAAAAAATCAACAATCCGCATAATCCCGAACAACAGGTTTTGGTTTGTCGCAACAAATGGGTGATTGACCATGAGATTCCCATTTTCAGTCAGGACAGAGACTATATCGAAAGCTTGATTTAAGGAGGGTGTCGCTATGTCTGATAAATTTTCAAAATTAGATCCTCCTGAGCCGCCGTTTTTTATGAAGCTCATTTTGTCTGTTGTTCTGTTTGTTCTCTGCGGCGTTGCTATTATGCTTATGTGGAATTGGTTCGTTGTTGTTCTCGGCCTTCCCTCGATTGGATTAGCTCATGCGATGGGAATTGATTTGCTCGTATCATTTATTGTTACAACAAGAATCTCAATGGATGCTGACCCGTTTTTACTTCGTTGGGTTGTCGGTATGCTTTATGCCCTTTGTACGATTTTGATTGGGTTTGCACTACATTTATTTATCTAACACGGGAGGAAATTATGAGTACTCAAACGGTATTAACACACACCGGGAAGATTTACTTTGACAAGTCTCTTGGCCTTGAGTTTTTGACAGTCGGTGACTATGGTAAAGAAAACAATATCAAAGCAGATTTTCTCGGTCTTACTAAAAAGATCGAGGGCGTACACCACCACGATGTAAACCTGATGGACAAATGGGTTGCGACGATCAGCAGCCAAAAGGGATGCCCTATGAAGTGTACGTTTTGCGACGTACATAAGTACGGGTTTTATGGGAACGCCTCTCTCCCCGATCTGGAATATCAAATCCGGTATATCATTGAGCACGAGGATGTCCGTTTTACAAATCGATTCAATGTCCATTATGCCCGTATGGGAGAGCCAACCTGGAACCCTGCAGTATTGGAATTTACCCGCTCTCGGCTGGATAATCTGGTAAAGGAATGCGGGCTTCACGCTGTTACAGTTCATCCTGTCGTTTCTACTATGATGCCACGACACAACGAAAGCCTTACAAGTTACCTGCTGGACTGGTGTGATATCAAGAATAATCAGCGCAGTGGCGAAGCCGGGCTGCAGCTCAGTATTAACAGCACATCTAATGCACAGCGCGAAATGCAGTTTGCCGGCCAGTCTCTCAGCCTAGAAGAGATCGCCAAAATTGCTGATATCCTTCCGATGCCGGTGGGCAGAAAATATACGTTGAATTTTGCTGTAACCGAAGCGACTATTCTGAATGCAAAAACACTCGACTCTTTGTTTGATCGCAGCAAGTTTATCGTTAAAATCACCCCCATCCATCAGACGAAATCTGCTCTGGAGAACCGATACGATGTTACTACCAGTTATGATGATTACAGCGTGTATGATAAGTTTGAACAACCGCTGCTTGATTTGGGTTGGGATGTAATCGTGTTTGTTCCCAGCAAAGAAGAAGACTCAGATCGTATCACTTGTGGAAACGCTCTTATTTCTCTCGGGGTGACTGTCAATGAACAGTAATCTATTTATCCCTAACAGGATTCGTGTGGGCTTTCAAACCCGAAACGACACCTATACAAAGAAACTGGCATACGTCATTTATTATGATGAAAAGGGAAAGCTCAGAAAAGAACCTTCTTGGAATAGCTGGCGTGACAAAAAGATCGATCCTGAAGAGTTTGATAATGTCCCAACCGAAGGGTTTGTTTTGAACAAAAAGGTCGGTGGCTACGCTGGTGACTGGGGCAATTTCCGTCAAGCATATGTACGAGTTTACGATCCTCGCGGTTTTGAGTTTGAAATTTCTGTTCCAAACCTTCTCTACATTCTGGAGCATACCAGCTCAATCAAAGGGAAGGGTTTAGAAGGTGAGTTTGTTTACGGCTGGGAAGGTACTGATCTTGTGTTAATGCCAACTTGTTCTCCAGACTATGCTCGCCTTGCAGAACTTAATCAAAAACGAATGGAGCGCAATACCGTAAAGGTAAAAGATTTGAAAATTGGGGCGGAGTATCTCAACAAAAACGGTGAACACTGGATTTACATGGGGCGATTTGATGCCTATAAGCATATGTATCATTTTGATGGGAAGGTTTTTGAAACATATCGCAAACTAGATCAGTATTATCGAATGAGCTTTCAAAATACTCGTTCCAACGTTTCTAATAAGCTGCATTACGAATATAAACCCGGCAACGCCGGCAAGCACTTTTTCTTCTGGAACGGAATCGGATTTATTTATACAAAATCACTTTCTGGCTGCCTAATCGATACTATAAATGAAACGCCAGCCTCAAATTATGCAGAGCTTTTTGAAAAACTTGAAAACAATCCCTCCTATTCTCCTATTGATAAAACAAAAGATAAAATCACTCGTTGTACCCCCGAAGAAGTTGAACGGCTGATTGCTCGAAATGATCACTATGGCTCTTGGTATCTTTCAATGATTAACAACCAGCTTGCAAAAATTCGCGTTCAATCCTCATGGGTGCCAGAGTATAAAGGAAAATATACTGTTTTAGCTTATATCGATGATAAACTTGTCTCGCTTTTAGATTTATTTGAACATCAAACAAAGATTACATATGCAGGATCTTATCGTGTGGAAGGGGAACAGGTTATGATTCCACTTCCTTTCCAAGAAATTATAGCAGTACTTCCTCCCTACTGTATTGAGGAGTATTTGCAGAATGGAAGATTTTACAGAAAGGTGTTTTCGTAATGAGTAAGAACGATGATAAGATTTTAGAACTCAAAAAGCAGATTGAGGCTAAGAAAGCCTCTCTTGGCCCCATCAAACGTTTTGCTCCATTGACCAGTTGTTCTTTGGAACTGAATGGAACGCGCTATAACCTACACGCTACAGATCGGCCAACACTCATTCTTCTTTTCTGCCAGCTTCATTCTATCTGCCTCGCTGCATCTGACCTGGGTTATGAGGATGAATGTATTATCTCCGGTTTCCCTATTAAAGAATGGGGCGCAGACATCCAGGCCAAACTGGAGATTATGGATCAGAAGCAAGATCTTGAAAAGCTGAAAAGCATGGAGGCACAGCTAAATAAGCTGCTTTCTGATGACAAGAAAACAGAGATGGAAATTGATGCTATCGCAAATATGCTTGGCCTTTAATTAGCAACAAATTTAACTATTGAGGTGGAACAAATTGAATACAGAGGTCATGTTTTCGTCCAAGGCTATGGATTGGGCGACACCACAAAAATTTTTTGACCAACTGGATTCGGAGTTTCACTTCACCCTTGACCCCTGCGCTGATGAAACTAACCATAAATGTGCTCGCTATTTTACAGCAGCAGATGATGGACTAAAGCAGTCGTGGGGGGGGCAAACGGTCTTCTGTAATCCTCCATATGGCAAGGCAATTAAAGACTGGGTGAAGAAATGCTCCGAAGAAGCAAAACAGCCGAATACAACGGTAGTACTACTGATCCCTGCCCGAACGGATACGGCTTACTTTCACGATTACATTTATCAAAAACCCAATGTCGAAATACGGTTTATCCGTGGTCGCCTAAAATTTGGAGACGGAAAGAACTCAGCTCCATTTCCCAGTATGATAGCAATTTTTCGTTGATTAAGGAGCTTAAAACAATGAATTACTCACTTACTTTTAAGTCTGATTATGGTAATACTTGTGAAATTGCCACAATCAAACCCCTGGATAAATCTGGACAAATCAAATCTGACAATGAGATCCTGCAGGAAGCTCTTGCATTGATTAACGCCTTTTGTGAAGACCGCAGCTTCCGAATCTACTATACCCGGATCTGGAATCGTGACGATACCACTATTTTTGATGTAGGAAGCCATACTGAGTTTTTCTACCTTACACCTAAGATTGACCTTTCAGATTAAGGAGTTTTTATAATGGCAGTGGTTACAAAAAGAGTCCCTCAGCTTGTCTCTTTTTCTTTTCATCAGGAAAAAGGCGATGCCGATTATGGGTCTTGTCTCTGGGCAATTTTTAATTTTGACCTTGAACGGTATGAACTGACTATAACATCTGATTGCGGTAGTTATGCCTATGGGTGGGTTCCCACTCCTCGCTCTGAAAGCTTCATGCACCTTATGGCACGACTTGAATCTGGCTATCTGCTAGACAAGCTGGCCGATCCGTGTGTTGTCGATACAGAAGCTACTTTCTCTGCTGTTAAACGACTCATGGACGATTATGGCGTTGACCTCTCTGAACGAAACGATTGGGGCGATCTCATTTTTGATATGGATGAAATTAAACGATGCTGCGATCAAAATACAGAACGTGACGCACACGATTTGTTAAGAGAGCAGTTTCGCAATACGCCCATGGAAGACTGTGATGATTATGAGCTTTGGTGTTGCATCGAAAAAACCTTTACAACAAACGCTAAAAAGATAGTCCAGGTATTTATGGACTATATCCAGCCCAAATGCAAAGAGATTTCAAATAGCGAGAGTACGTAAAGAGGTGTGATGGAATGGCGAACAATGTTCGGCTGCTTGATGCTTATGGGATCTTATATATTGGAACGTCCGAGTTCTACTTCGATATTGAAGATCTGTACATCGTGCAAAGCCGTACCAACTGGTATGTCGATAAAGGCGGTTATCTGACAAGCAGCTATTACTATGCTGGGGTTCGACGCATTGTTCGCTTCCATAGAATTGTGATGCACGCCGGCCCAAATCAGTATGTCGATCATAAAAATCGCAACCGCTACGACAACCGAAAAAGCAATCTGCGCTGCTGTACATATGCTGAAAACAATCGAAATCGTGGTCTGTGTGTAACAAATAAATCTGGAGTAATTGGTGTCCATTTTGATAAGAAACGTAATAAATGGGCAGCAAGTATCACACTTAACGGCAAAAAGATTTTTATTGGGCGCTTTGAAAATAAGGAAGCTGCAATTCAAGCTCGTCTCCAAAAAGAACATGAGTTATTCGGAGAGTTTGCTCCACAACAAATGTTGATATATAGCTTACTGAATTTCAAAGCGCTCGTCCCGAAATGAATTGAGGAAAGTTTATGAATGCAACAAGACAATTTAACAACATCGACATCCAAAGCAAAATTGCTATTACCACCAGCGAATTGCAATCTATGTTGAGTTGTGGTCGATATTCTGCCATACAGGTTGGAGAAGCTGCCGGAGCTAAAGTCCAATTCGGAAAACGAGTATTCTGGAATGTCCAGAAAGTAAAAGAGTATATCAATGAAATTTCAACCTAATCCCAGTTAGCAGAAGAATAATTCTTTCTGTTACATATAAAGGAGGTGCTATCGTGGAAATTTTACCTTGCCCTATTTGCGGAAAGATGCCTCGTGTTTCCTTAAAGGGTTTGGGCGGACATGGATGCTGGACTACACTGGTTTGTAAGCCCTTATTTGGACGAGCGCATATTAAAGTAATCGAAGGTAAGGCACTTCCAGATCGAGCATTGCATTACGGAATAGAGTCATGGAATAGGGCTGTAAGGAATGTAAATATGGACGGAGGATACAACAAATGGAGGAGATAGACTACAAGCACTCAATCGAATTGCTCAACAAGGATGTAGACGCCTGCTTAGAGATTATTGATAACTGGAAAAAGAACTGCGCATATCTTGTTTCCATCGGAGTCATGCCGCCAGATCAGTGGGGCGTTCCGTTGGTAGAAAAACTCGTTCCGTATGAACGATATGATGTAGTTTACCACTGTAATCCGGCAACAGGAGATAAAATCCTAGACCGATATATCTTGAAAAATGGATATGAGTTGTACAGCATCGATTTCTCGTGCAGATCAAAGAACGCTTCTGTCCTCCGTTCTTATGTAATAGCAAATGGTGTAAAAGACGCGAAAGAAAGGTTCAAACACATCTATGGTAATTACATGAAAATCCATAGTGTGCAAAAATGTGATGAAGAAACTAAGTATAACGTATTGAATGAGTATTGGAAACACCCAGTCGGCATTTTATGATCGGCATGAAAATTACAAAGGAGATTACGAGAGAACATATGGACACATATCTCACAATTATGGTGACTGTACTTGTTGCAACACAAGTAATCCGTATCGCGCAAAATACAATTCGGCTTCACCGTCAAAATAAACTTATCAAAAAAGAGATCGCTCACTTGGGCGATGTGACGCAAGAAGATTTTGATAATCAGCGAAAAGCCTATAAGCTCGCAATCGAGTATTTTGAAAAAGCAAATATTGGCGCAAAGGAACGGTAAGTCCAGAACAAATCAATAATGGGAGGAATCGATTATGCCAACCGGATATACAGCCTTTATTGAAGATGGCGATATTACTACCGGCAAAGAGTTTTTACTGTTGTGTTTACGTAATTTTGGGATAGCCATTGATGTTAGAGATGAGCCTTTAACCGTTCCCACACCAACACATTTTAAGCCTTGTGTATACGCCCAAAATCGTTATATTGCCGCTATTGAACATCTGAAAGAAGTCAAAAACATTTCGTTCGATGTCGCAAAGCAGCAGATGACAAAAGAACGCCGTGATCGAGTAGACTTTGCAAAACAGGCACTTGCAAAGATGACAAAAATAAACGAACGATACAAAAAAGTTCGTGACCAGGTTCTTGCCTGGGTTCCTCCTACACCCGAGCACATGGGAATTAGGGAGTTTGCTCTTGAACAAATTGATATGTGCATAAACACAGATAGCGCATTTGACTATTATCAAAAAATCATTGAAACGCCCTTTGATGATAGCGACCAGGCCGTACAGCAATATATCCAGAAGCAGATTGAGTTTTGTGAAGACGATGTAAGTCGAGCACAAGAGGCATGGGACGAAGAAATCAAACGCACTAATCAGAAAAACGAGTTTATGCAGCTCTTTTTAGAAAGCCTCAAAAATCTTCCAGGGGAGGCCGGCCATGAAGTTCATTAACAAAGAAGGAAGAGTATCCGATACCATCAACGAAGCCGTTGGATATGTATGCCAGCAGCAAGAAGAGTGTGGAGATTGGTGTCCTCTGTATTGTAAAAAGCCCATCCCTGGGTGCAGAGAGTTTTATCTTGGAAATCCAATCGAAGCCGCCTCACTAATCGGCTGTAAGGTTGCAGATGATGACTACACATTTACCGTCAAGCTTTGTGACAATGAAATTGATGACGATAACGAGCGGTTCTCTTCTCAGTGCCTTAAACAAATGGCAGAAATGTTTGTTGGGAAGTATGGTTGTATTGGGGAAACCAGAATCGCAAAAATTGTTTCAACTGAGATTGTTACAGATGAAAATAAGTGGGCGACCTTACACGAGCGTTATCAGTGGTTAAAAGCAACCGTCATAATCCCAAGGTCAAATGAAACAGAGCAACTAATTGAGCAAATCGAGCATGGAGAAAAGCCCGAAATCAGCGTTGCATGTTCTGTTAATACAAGCGCCTGCTCAATCTGCGGAAAAACAAACAGAAGTTGCACTCATAAACCAGGAGAATACTACGACGGTAAATTGTGTTATATGACGCTATATTATCCGCAAGAAGTTTTCGAGTGGGCTTTCGTAGAACCAGCAAAATCAGCTGAAGAAAAAAGACTTGTTGAACACCAGGACGAAGAAACTGGGGATCTGTACTATACGGTAGAAAAGGAGTCCGATATGGGAAAACCGAAAATTTGTGAGCTATTGGGAGTCTCCCCAGGAGAATCTTTCTATATCCAAGGGTTCGATAATGTAGAGTTTTGGATAATGGATGATGGAACATTTTCAACACGCCCATCAAATGCTCCAAATTCCACAATGGCATTGCTGCGTACACTTGACCACCCAGAACGCATCGTCCACAAGCCCCACTTTGCAGAATATGAAATCGTACACGCAGAAAACCTACTCGACGTTCTCGGTGACGGTGAGCTAAAACGTGTTGGTGACATGACCACTCTTAGAGTAGACGGCAAAATTATTTATCTGAAGAAAGGCGCGTTTCCCTCCCTAAAGCCAGAACAGTCTATCAAGCTTTCGGAACTCGCTGATTTAGCTCTATGAAATTCAATATCAACAAGCTACGCTCCTGGGGCTTACGCTATCTGGCTTGCGACGAATCAGGCCAGATCTGGGCGCATGAAAAACCTCCAGTCCGTGTCTTACCGTCCCACACAGCCGGCCATTGGCGAGTTGCCGATTGTTTCTTAGCTCCACAGGTACATTTCAATTCCCCAGAAGAAGAGTGGCGAAGATATAAAGATCACTGGGCAAAAATGACGTACTACAACCTAAATGGCCGGCCAATATGTACTCCTATTTCAGATTGCCCAATCCAAATCTCATGGGAAGACGAGCCATACGATATGGTTGAGCATGGCTTATTCCCTATGTCCGACTTAAAAGTATTTGGAGAACTTATATGAACCAAAAAGAAAACAACACAGAAATATCCTTTACCTGGGATAGCGAGTCAGAGGGGTATTACAAGCGCCATAAACTATCTAACGGCCAATTCTGTCAAATCGGATTCTACCGCTGGAATGGCAGCAGATCAACTGAGTACCATGTCGCATTTGCCGTAGCCGATAAAAAGAAAAATCTCAATGGGTGGTTCAACCAAACCAAAGATGACAACCTCACACTAAGGACAACTGGCCGCTGCGGTGTTGAGGCATTGTTTTGGGCAAGAGATATGCTCTTAAAATTTGAAAGATACATCTTTCTCCGTGAAACCGAAGATACAAAAATCGTTGTCCAGGGCGAAGATTCACGAAGATTTAGGTTATATGAGCGGGCGCTTTCGAGATACGGATACCGCAAGGTAAAATTCCAAGATGGTTGGGAAATGGTCAAGTTTATTGAGCGCAAAAAGAGAACAGACGCAGCAGAAGGAGAAAGCGAACCATGACACTCCAAGAAGTTGATAAGAAAATCTCTGAGCTTCATATTCTCCGAAAATCCCTTGAGAAAATGGAAATCAGAAAATTCCAAGAAGAAGCAAAGAAAAATGTAGGCCGCTGCTTTATCCTAAATGGCAATTATTTACGGATCATTGATATCCCCCATGAGCAGTATGATCTCTCCGGCCATTGCCACTTCAATCCCTACCAGTATCCGGCTCTTTACCTTGGGCACGGCTGTGACAACGATGATATTGTCCCTTTCTATTGTGACACGGTGTTTTCCAGCATCCTGGGCGAATCAAAGAACACTCGGAATATGAGTTTCAGAGAGATCTCAGAAGAGGAATTTATGGTGGAGTTTGACCGTTATGTGAAAGAACTGAGAGACGCTCTGCTTATTGGCAACAGCGTCCTGGAGGAACAGGGATGAACCAACGTCGAAAACTAACCAAAGATGAGCGCATGGCAGTCTATAAGAAGACAAATGGACACTGCGCTTATTGTGGGTGTGAACTGGAATATAAGGATATGCAGGTTGACCATGTTATTCCTATCAACGGCTGGTCAGAGCAGGGAAAAGATACTCTGGACAATATGTTACCCGCTTGTAGGAGCTGCAACCACTACAAAAGCAGATCCACCTTAGAAGGGTTCCGCAAAATGGTAGAGAATATGCCGACTGTTCTTATGCGTGACAGCGTTACATATAAGAACGCTGTTCGTTTTGGCCTGGTCACTCCTACTCCACACCCGGTTAAATTCTATTTTGAGCAGTTAGGACGGTGATTACAAAGTGGCAAAATACAAAATTGGGATAACCGAAGCCGGCGATGCAGGGCTTGACCTTTCCTGGACAAGTAAAATGAACCAAATCGACGGCGCAATCCTAATAACAAAATGTGTATCGCCAGATTTTTACGACGCTGCACTCAAATATAAAGACAAGGTGATCATCCACACAACATTTACTGGCTTTGGTCATTCTGTTTTAGAACCGTTTGTCCCAGCGCCATATGATGAATTTGATGCGATAACTACACTGGTCGGTGGCGGCTTCCCAAAGAGCAAAATTGTTGTAAGAATCGATCCAATCATTCCTACAAAGAAAGGCATTGAAACAGCGAAAAATGTCTTCCTGACATTTATCGACCACGGATTTAACAGATTCCGAATCAGTTTGATTGATATGTACCCTCATGTCAGAAGAAGATTTAAGAATGCTGGCCTGCCTCTGCCCTACGGAGAAAATGGTTTTGTTCCAGACAAACAGCAAATTGCCCAAGTTGACCAGATGCTTCGAGAAGTAAAATCCTACTTCTCCAATTCAAGGCCGTTAGATAGTATTCGGATTGAGTCATGCGCGGAGCCTGGATTAACAGAGACTATTCAATGTGGCTGCATTTCTTCTTATGACTTAGAGCTGCTTTGCTTACATGATGATAATGCAGATCAATACGGATTCCAACGGAAAAATTGTATGTGTTATTCTGGCAAGCTGGAACTACTCAATCAAAAGCATCCATGCGCTCACCAATGTCTGTATTGCTATTGGAGATATCCTGGGTGGCAAGAAAGCCATAGCAGAGATATCGCAAATATGTGAGGTGATCTCCAATGCCTTGTTATAAATCCATTGGCTGCGGAGCATACGAAATGCGTTCATGCAGAGAGTGTCCGGCCAGTAAACCAGACTATTTAGAAAGAGGGAAGAAAACTATGATCAAGCCAAGAATTTGTGATGTGCTCGGTATAGACATTGGCGTACCTTTCAAAGTTAAAGGGTACAAGGGCAAATACCACATCAACAGCGATGGGGTTATGAAATGGGAAGAACAAGGGTCAAGCAATGCCGCAATCTACGAGGCAATCAACCACCCAGAGCATATCGTAAAAGTGATTTCGCTTTCTGATCAGGAAATTGAAACTATTAAAGCGATCAAGAACCTGTTTCCGAATGTGGAGTATGTAGAGCGGATCAAAAACAGCGATATTGTAGGTATCGGAAATAGTGAGAACGGTTGGATTGCCGACATCAACAATGCACTCTTCCCTTCTCTAAATCCTGGGGATTCCATTGATGTCAATGAGGCGCTGGCAGGAGGTTTGGACTGTGAGTAAAGCCTTTATTGTTCTATGGATGATTTTCTTCCATATTGTTGATGACTACTACCTCCAAGGATGGCTGGCCTCTGCAAAGCAAAAGCAATGGTGGAAAGAAAACGCTCCGCAGCCTCTATACAAATACGACTACATCTGGGCGCTCCTAATGCACAGTTTCAGTTGGGCATTTATGATTATGCTCCCTATTGCTGTTGCTCTATCGTTCAACATCTCCTGGTTCTTCCTGGTGTACTTCTTACTCAATGTTTTCGTCCATGCCTTAGTAGACGATTTGAAAGCAAACCGCAAAAAGATAAATCTATGGCAAGACCAGCTCATACATATGTGGCAAATAGCCGTCACTGCTATTGTTATGCTGTTCTGAAGAGATAAATGGAAGGTTAAATTTGGTGGTAAATTATGATAGTTGCTTCCGCTATCCGAACTTATTTGGAAAAACCAGATTACCCTATCATCTGGACTGGAAAACGCCACGCCGATATTTTTGAAAACATGACCAGACACGGCATCAAGTATGACCGCATGACGCTTGAGCAGGGCTTTTATACCGACGATGGGCAGTTTTTGAATCGGTACGATGCTAAAAATCACGCCATTGCTTGCAGGCAAATTACATCGTCTGAATTTGCTGAGTTGTTTTCAGAGGATTTGTGGCCGGAATAAAAGATTAGTTTGGTGGTGATACCTGTTGATCCCCATTGGCAATATAAATTTCCTATGCGACGAATGCCCACTCGGAAAAGATAATGTCCAGAGCAGATATGAACGGCTTCGCAAGTACGGAGACTGGCAACCTGAATACTGCGGATGCGATAAAATTGGTGAAGAACATTTCTGGATCGGCGGATATTGTGAAGATGCACATGAATATCCCAAGCCAGCAAAGAAGGTCGGCAAGAGGAAAACAGGGCGGGCTTACCGCAGAGCTATGAACCGCCACAAGGATAATCGTCTGCGAAAAATACTGACATACGGCTATCATCCAGAGGCCGGCTATGTAAACTGGGACTGGGTTGACGGGATTTTCCAACCTGTAGGGAACCACATCAAGTATCCTAAAAATTCAAACAGGCAAGTGTATTGGAAAACTCATTCTAACAGGGTTGTAAGAAGATATCGAGGGTATTTGCCCAAAGGGAACGGCTATCGCAAACTCTTTGAATATGTGTACACAATTTACTAAAAAAAACGGGGTGCAACGCACCCCGTTTATAAAGCTTTAGAACTCGAACAAATGTTTTATATCTCTTCCCCAGTTTCTTTGTTAATGAACCTACCTTCATAGCGGTATCCCAGTGCCTCAGCGATCTCCACCAATTCCTTTTCGCTGAAGTTGTCCCGCTTGAACTTTCCGCTCAGATTTTGAGAGGTACAGCCTATGGCGGCAGCAAGGTCTTTAACGCTTTTATTCTGCTTGATTAAGGCAATGCGGATCTTCTCTGTCATCATGGGTTCCCCTCCCCTATTATCTTAATTGTAAACTAACGCACGAATAAAATCAACGCTAAATTTCAAAAGTAACTTTTCAGTGATTTTATCTATTGACGAATTTCGCTCTTTGATTTATCATGTAATTGCAGAGTGAATTTATTTTCTTAAATCTTACGAAAGGAGAGAATGTCATGGCCGGCCAAAAACGAACCGACAATAAAGGCCGTATCCTTAAAGACGGTGAAACTCAGCGCAAAGATGGCACCTATCGTTTCACCTACACCGACGCAGATGGCAACCGGCACGATGTATACAGCAGACGGCTTGTGCCAACTGACCGCCTCCCTCCTGGTTGTAAGGATGATCTGAGCCTTAGAGAAAAGGAACGGAAAATCATCCGTGACCTTGAAGATGGTATCAAAGCCACCGTAGAAAACAGGGCAACATTGAACGATCTCTTCAACCTCTATATCTCCAATAAACCAGAGTTGAAACAATCCACTCGTGCCAATTATCTCTATATGTACAAGAAGTATGTCCAGGACGATATTGGCAAGAAGAAAATCTCAAGCATTAAGTATTCAGATGTCAAGGCTTACTATAACCGTCTCATAAGAGAGCGGGGATTTAAGCCCAACTCCATGGAGATCATTCACACCATCATCCACCCTGTCTTTACGATGGCCGTGCGTGATGGTTATATCCGTATCAATCCCGCCACCGGCGCTATGGCAGAAATCAAGAAAAGCAACAATTGGGAAAAGCCAAAGCGTCACGCTCTGACTAAAGCAGAGCAGGCAGCTTTCATCGACTATATTAAAAGCAGTAAAATTTATAACCACTGGCTCCCGCTCTTTACTGTTCTCCTGGGAACTGGGTGCCGTATCGGGGAAGTCATTGGCCTGCGCTGGGAGGACTGCGACTTTGAGGACGGGATTATCAGCATCAACCACAACATGGTATATCGGAAATATGAGGGTGAATCCAAAGCCCGTTTCCATATTGAAACGCCAAAGACAGAGGCCGGCACCCGTATCGTCCCCATGCTGGAAGAAGTCAAAGAGGCGCTGCGCACAGAATGGGCAAAGCAAGAAATCATAGGCTTTAATGAGTCTATTATAGACGGCTATACGGGATTTATCTTTCAAAATCGGTATGGCGATCCACTATCCCCTCACAGCGTCAACCGCGCCATTGACCGCATTTGTGCTGCCTATATCGAAGACGAAACTATTCAGGCCGACAGAGATGGCCGTGATCCCGTTCTGATCCGCCACTTCTCTGCCCATAATCTCCGTCACACATTCTGCACCAGGTATTGCGAGGTTGAGAAAAATATAAAAGCCATTCAGGAGATCATGGGACACGCCGACATTGAAACCACCATGAACATCTACGCTGAAGCCACAAAGGAGGTAAAGAAACAATCCTTTGCGAATCTCGAAGGTAAAATCAAGATATCTTGATGGGAGGGATTTTTGTGGGCAAACTCGTTGACTTATCTGGTAGGACATTTGGCCTGCTTACTGTTTTGCAGAGAGTAGAAGACCGCAAGCCAGGTCGCCCCATGTGGCTCTGTCAATGTGAGTGTGGGAAGACCGTTATTGTGTCATCTACTAATTTGCTCAAAGAAAATGGTACAAAATCATGTGGGTGTTTGAGGCATAAGCAATCTCCTACCCTCATTGATTTGACAGGCAAAGTATATGGAAAACTCACTGTAATCCAGAAAGATATTGCCACTGAAAGCGGAAAGGCAAGGTGGATTTGCAAGTGTGAATGTGGCAACACGGTATCCGTTCTATCAGACAGTCTTAGAAAAGGTAAAACAAGATCCTGTGGTTGCTCCCAGTTCCAACTTCAGCACGACCTTACAGGCCAGACCTTTGGATATCTCAAAGTAATCGAGCCAGTGGAGAATAAACGGATCGCCGGCAATGAAACCAGATGGAAATGCCTCTGCCAAAACTGTGGCCGTACAGTGGAGGTCGGCAGCTATTGGCTGCGGCACGGCGATCCATACGGTCATTGTAAATGCACCAGATTTAACAAACCTCGATAAAAGCCCGTAGACGGCTCTCAGAGCGTTCAATCTCTTTACAGGTGAAACTACACTCCCAAATCCTAATCGTCGCTCCTGGGCTATCCTGGGCGACAACACGAGAAAAAAATAGGGTACAGATCTCCGAATTGGATTTCTGTACCCTTTAATCTTTCTCTGACAAAAAAATAGGGAGCCAGCACAAGGCCAGCTCCCTAAATTCAGTCGGATTTTGCTTTTCGGTTCTACCACATTTTCATGTGATATTTTCGGCAAATGTGGTAACGCTGTGGTAAGATAAAAACACGATCCAGCAAAAGCACAATATATAGTGTTTGTTTTAATCAAAATCACTCTATATCGTGTGTTTTGAGCGAATTAGTCACCCAGAGGCTTCATCGTGGGGAACTTCACACCGTACAATTCATCATCGTTCATCATGTGATATTCCCACCTTTCAGATACGAAATCAAGAACTTTTCTCACTATTTTGAGTTCGTCTTGTTTCATCTTGTGTTAAGCAAATGTGGTATAATTTGTGGTAATCTGGAACCCATGACCCGTAAGCCTATACTATATAATAATAGCCATACCGTTTGCCATTATATATCACACAACTGTCTCTGTCAAATCTACAATGTAAAAATAAGGGGAGAGTTTGTACCCCTCCCCTATTTATCACACACTGTACCCGCGAATATCCTCGATAAATGAGTGGTTTCTTAGATGATTTTCATATGCCTCTCTGATGATCCGAATAGCAATATCAACCTCTCCATTTGTCATGCCATTTGCGCTGATGATCGCCTCGTACTCTTCATACAATTTGAAAATCCGATTGAACTGCTCTTTGGTCACTGGCTTGGTTTCGTCAATAACCATCGAAGCAAAACTGATAATCGCATTACGCTTATTGTCAACAAGAATGGAAAGCGTATCGCTATTATTTTTGTCCAGCTTCCTATCAAGCTCGGCCATACTCGCATCATACTGTTCAAGTTTAGAATTTACTCTCTTGATCCACTCATCGCGCATTTGAATGTTGTCCGTGCTATAATGCTTATTGAGTTCGTCCATAGTAACTTGTACCTTGTCGAGTGTCTTTTCCATTTTCTGCATCATCTCTCGCTCTTTTCTGCGACGTGCAAATACTTTACGTACTTTGACAAACTCAGGTACAACTTTCCCCTTAAACTCTAAAAATTCGCCAACCAACTGCATAATAAGAAAAGCGCCAATCAAAATGATTGCCACCTTTACTGGAATGTTCAAATATTCAATGTAATCAAGCATTTTTGAACACCCGACCTTTATTCAGCAGGTGTTTCAGTTGGGGTTTCTGAGTTATTTACAACCTTACTCATATCACATAGACTGTCAATTAGCTGGCTGATTGCCTCAATATCAACATCGTAGTTGATACTGTCCGCAGATCCTTTAACCATGGCAAGCACCCATTCTTTTCGATCTGCGCCCTTCTCAAACATACCCTCAGCAGTCTTCATCAAGTCCATGACCATATCGAGCATTTTATTCCAGTTCTTCTCCTTAACTGCCTTTTGCACATATTTCACCAGTTGAACAACCAGCGGAATAGCTGCTGCAAGGCCGGATAGAATGGAAATTACAATCTCTACCCAATTCAACTCCATAACCGCTATCCTCCTTTGTTAAATTGGCGGGCTTACTCTGTCCACCTCTTCCTCTTTCACAAATCCTTTAGCCTGAGCCGAGGCAAAAGTAATTCCATCTCCATTACCACTTACATTTTCAGCTCTGTTCTTGTCTACGATCTTGCCTAATACGATACCGACTGCAGTACCAATGGGCGTAAAAACAACCGTCCAGCAGGCCAAAGCGCCAGTGTACTGATACTTGATACTTAAAACGGCAAGAAAAAATCCGCCCGCAAGCCCCGCTGACAGGAACAACAGCAGGTAAATTGCGTAGCGGTTCGTAAATCCAAGAGAAGCCATATGGCGGAACGGGCCTTTGCGTCCCCGTTCCCGCTTCGCCAGGTGTTTGCCACCCATTATGCCTTACCCATGAGCTGGGCAAAGCGATAAAGCACCGTTGCCATTTGCTCACGAGTCATAAAATCTTGCCACATACAGTTAGGCTCTCCATTGATAACCTCTCCACTGCCGGCAATCAATCCCGTATTTACTGCCCATTCACGTGCAGCCTGGCTCCATGAACCACAATCGTTATCTTGCAGTTCAGACCGCATTTCAGAGAACAGTTCCTTAAATCTTGCGACATCCATATCATCATCCTCCGATCCGCTTAGAATAGCTTGTACTTCTTGACGCAAGGCGTCCATGCTCTTTCCGTGCTTCGGCCACCAGTGCCCAACATCGCCGTGATTTGAACCATAGCCAGCACGATATGATTCAGCGTGGTCGCTAATTTCAGAAACTGGATAACCAAATTTCTTAACCACATAGACATTCCACGCCACAACCATCTTCCACATTCGATCAAAGTAGCCCTGGTTTTTCGCTACGTCATATCCAATCATTGTTCCGCCCGCATATGTATGGCCTGCAGGTTCACAAATCTCCCACTGAATTTTTGTGTTGTTCCAAGAACCCTTTTTGCCAGAACCAACACCCCAAGGACGGCTATTCCAGTTGAGTGTAAGCAAAATCCTACCCTCTCCCTGGTGGAAATCCCCCAATAAAGCATTGACGCCCCATCCTGCACTTGACTTATTCATTGAGTTGTAAAACACATTAACTGCGGGCTGGGCGCAACCGACAGAATGGTTTACACATCCTACCGGATTGATAGTTCGTCCGCAGGTGTACGCCCCGTTATTCGTTGCAAGCCGGATTTCCAAATGACTTTCAACATACTGGATACATTCTTGAACTGTCATCATGTTAATCCACCTCTACATACTCTCTACCCCAATAAGGCTCTCCATCATCGCTTGACGTTTTCAGTACTGCATACCATGCCCTACCTCCGTCCTTACGAAAACGAGGATCAAGGGTTTTGGAGCAAAAACCAAAACTACCTTCATCCTCGTCTGCTTCGGCGCGACACAATTTTCTCTCGCACTCCGTATTCTTCATGGGATCACACTCATAAAACAAAACCTTCTCACCGGTTTCCCCATCTACCAAATACCCATTACGAGGCACAATTTTATTGATGTCCGTCATTGCTGTTCACTCCTTTGGTCATATTCACACTCCCATGCTCTGTGCAAATCGGTAAAAGACTGTTGCACATTGCTCACGGGTAATAAAATCTTGCCACATATAATTTGGCTCTCCGTTAATCTCAGTACCGTTACCGGCAAATAGTCCCGTATTTACTGCCCATTGCCTTGCATCGGCACTCCACGTTCCGCAATCGTTATCCTGCAACTCAGATCGCATTTCTTGAAATAACTGCTTAAATTGCTCCAAACTGATGTCGCTGTTTATATCTGATTGAGACGCAAATTGGTCATAATATCTTTGTCCATATGCAGCACGTTTCTCTTGTGCCTGTTGACTCTGGTTGGCCGGCCTCTCAAAATCCAGCAGTACCGCATTTGATGCTTCAAAAACAGAGGACGCCGTTTTAAGTACTGCTAATACTCCAGGATAACTTTGAGTAAGTTCCTGCCATAGATAATCCAACTGCATATACAAATCCCCGATAGATTTACCGGACGCTTTTGCAAAATCCAACAACCCCTGTTTCCTTGTCCAGAATGTCCATTGGGCAAGACCAAACCCAGCTTTATCCCGTACAAAATTCGTATAGGTTCCATTATCCACCGCAGCAACATAAGCATTGTCATTCATGCCCAAAGTATTTTCATAGCTATTTTGCAAATTGCGGGGGTTAAGTCCGCTTTCCGCAAACAAATTCCCCATCAAACCGGCAATTCCGTATTCGGACAAGCCTTTTTTCTTTAGGTAATCATGGATTTCTATTTCGTACATCTCCCCTGCACCCCCTTTACAAATCAGCAAGCGTGGCCTGCCTTTGTCCAACAATTTCACCATCCATACAATACTTTCCGATCTCGTCCTCATCGTCGATATCCTTATAGATATCCACCATTTCAAGGCTCTCCCATCCAATAATGGTTTTGATTACGGAATCGGGAAGATTTGCTTTGGCAAGTGATGTTGTAAAGAAGTGCCGGAGGCTGTGCCAATACACTGGGATTCCCAAAATGTTGGAGAATGTTTCTGCCCAGCTATTCAGCGTAGAAATAGGAACTGCCTGGGTGGGATCATTCTTATCTGGGAACAGCCATTCACTCTCAATCCCCAGTTCTGCCCGTTGCACCATCCAAGCATCGAAATACGGTTTGAATGGTTTCGCTAGTACGTAACACGTCAGCATTTTGCCATTAACGCCTTTCCCTTTCGTTCTGATTTTCTCAGGAGTTTTGTAAAACGTGCCGTAGATAATGTTTTCATCTGTAAAATACGAAACCTTAAATCGCGTCAATTCAGATTTACGCCGGCCAGAATATCTCGCCAAAGCAAAGCAGCAAGCCTTTTCATACTTTTTCTTTTTCATTAGGTAGTCCAGCAGATAGTCCGCCTGCTTATCAGTCAAAACCGTCTTTTCTCTGGTCGGCTCATTGACTGGATTTTCAATCTTGCGGACAATAGATCGGAAGTTGGGCAGCTCATCATCCAAAATAGCCTCAATATAATTGCTTAGAGATGACAATGTGCTCTTCAACCGGCGAACACGAGCAGGTGAGTTTTCATTGCTCCGCAGCAACCAATTTTGGTATGAAATAATGTCCCGCTTTGTGACTTCTGGAAAATACTTATTGTCGGCATTCTGAAGCACCCAGACAAAAAAGATATAAAGATCGCTCGTGTATGCTTTCACGGTGGATTCTGCTTTACCAATGCTCCGCAAATACTCCAGAAAATCATTCATCAAACGGACGTTCTTCGGATTGATTTGGGAAATTAACTCTGGGCTTGTAATTTTATTTTGCTTTGTCTTTCGTCCCACAACTGTCACCTCCTCCCTTATATAAAGAAAGAGCCGCACCTTTTTTCAGATGCGGCTCATAAAATGGTTAGCAAATCAGAGTTTCATTCTGTTATACATAATGGGGCTTCTCCCCGCCCTCCACTGCATATCTCATCCAGTCCATCAGAACAATTCCGATAATTGATACGACGAACCACAGCAAGGCAAATTGAGGGCAGACCTGACCCATGATATTCCCCGGCATATTAGAGTAATCCCATATCCCTAAGCCAAGAGCTACATTCAGAATAAGGCCGGCAACAAACTCAGTCGCAATAACTGCCAAAGCAGAGATGCCCGCTTGCGCAATTAACGGCATCTCCCATGGAAGTTCTGCTCCAAATCGTTCCATGGGGATCGCCAGAATAATTGCCAGCGCAAACATCGTCCAGCTGATTGTCTCCGGCCTCCCCTGTGCCGTTTTCCAAATGACTTCTGCAAAGAAATATACACCGCCAGCCCAGAACCATAGCAGAATAGAGAGAACCCATTTCCCTATACGTTCCCGCATAAATCATCCTCCTCTCAATAACTCGTCAGTTCTCTATGCCGGTTCAAATTTTCCAGTGTTTCTTTCTCCCTAACCTCTGCGCCAAACTGTTCTAACATATACGCTTGTTCCTGAATAATCTTAGCTTGCCGAATGCAGATGTCAGTCAGTTCAGAAATTAGTTCAGCACAATCCATGGATTATTCCCCAGTCCCAACATTTGCTGCGGCTTGCTGCATTCTACCTACAATCGCTTGCATCTGTTGCTGTGCCACAGCCAGTTTCTCATTCATCTCTGTCAGATAAGGCTCTGGCAAGGTCATACCATATTGAATAGCTGACACTTCCTCCGCACTGGTTAATGTCTGTACATACTGCTTCAGCTCATTATGGTAGGTAGTCTGAGTTGTGATAAGCGTCTGTGCCGCAATATAGATAGCTGCAATTTCGGCTGCGGTATAAATACGACAAACACCGCCATCGGCCTGATACGGGAACTCTGTACCGCCCAACTCAACAACACGAAATAGGTTGTTGATATTACTCTGATCCTCAATACTCAAATTAAAGTGAACGTTCTCTTCACCGAACTTAATGTCTACACCGTTCACAATAACCGCATTACAGGCATTAGAAATTTCGGACAGCTTTGCAGACATCACAACGGACAGTGCATTGTCCTCGCCCACAATTTCAATAACATCTGTAATTGTAATCCAATCCTTTGCTACTGCATTTAAGAGGCCGGTAGTATCAAGCAGACCTTCCTCATACATGTTTCTTAGCTTTTCTTTCATTAGTTTTGCACCCCCAATGCAGAAAGAATGAGATCGTCCACAAGACTGCCTTGTTTTGCTAAAACAGCGCCGCCGTCAATCTCAGAAACAACAACTGTTTCAGCCCCCTCAATCTCATCGTGGCCGACCAGATTATAAGGAACGCTGTTCACAGCAACACCGATTGCGTGTTTTTGATCAGCAGGGACAAAGCACCCACTATTTCCATACCGGATAAATTCGATGGTATCAGTTACACCAATCTCTGTACCATCTGATACTTTAATAATTCGATACATTACCGACCCTCCTTTGCGCCAATCAGATTTGCAATATACTTCAAGTCTTCGATATCAGCGTTGTAGAAATCGTGGTTCCAAAGCCAATAGTCCTCGTGCCCCGCTTTCTTATACTTTTGACAAAGTGTATCCTCCCACACCTTGTCCCAACGGTTCTGATAGTTAGAATCCCTACGCTCAAGCGTATTCTTGATTGCTCTCACAAGATTTCCGCGCCGAACTCCATTCCCATCGTCATTCTGAGAAAAGTAGGTGTGTGCATTGTTGCTGGTAACAGAGCAAATTGGTCTTCCCTGATAATAGAGAAATCTTCCATCCACGGATACCTCTGTACCATATGGAAGATTGACATACCCACCAATACCCTGAATCTTGGCGCGTCTGTTTGTGATATAAGTTTTGTATTCCACTAAAAACCCTCCAAAATAGAGAAAACACCCAGAGAACAAAACTCTGAGTGTTTCCAAAATTAAATATGAAATTAGGTTAATTATAGCCTACCTCAGTTGGCAGGTATAATGTAGAAGCCTTATCCCGCCATCTTCAGCGGAGCAGCCTCACGGTATTTGTTGAAAATAGCGTAGTGCATTCTTCTCAATTTCAGGAGCCTCCCATGGTCGTTAAAGGTACGATAATATGATGTCTGGGACTCCATGTACTGATCGATTTCCTGAAGTGTTTTCTTTCCTTCAAGGAATTGACGATGGAACAACTTCAATTTTCTACGCGCCCGTTTTACACCGTCTCTGCACCCGTTGACTTTGATTTTGCCAGTCTCAGTCAAAGTAAATCTCGCCTTACAAAATCTGAATGGCTTTGTAAGAGGAATGATTTTGCACTTTCTCTTGTTGACCAGAATGCCGGCCATCTCAAAGCGCTTAATGATGATTCTGGCAATTCTTTTGAGTTCTTCAACATCTGGTAGGATGATATAATAGTCATCCATATAGTGCCCAGCACAGTGAATCCCAAGCTGGCATTTGATAAAGTTATCAATGTCGCTGGGCAGAGATACCATCTCCTGCTGGCTTGGTTCAACACCAAGCGGCATTCCCCGGCCAGGTACAGTACACGGCGATTCCGTAACAATCAGATCCGCAAGCGCTCTTAACCTATCGTCCGTAATAAATTTCTTGTGTCTTTGATAGATCAAGTTTCGGTTGGCGTTTGGGAAGAACCCTTTGAGGTCAAGCAGGAATACCGCTCCTTCCCTACCATACCTGCGGTAATGCCAAGAGAGCTGTTTCTTCAGCCGTTTGAAATGCCAGTGCAAACCCTTCCCCTTCTGACTCGCTCCATTGTCATAAATCATACTGGGCGTGTACAGCGGGGACAAAACCTTATTAGTTTCTAATTTGTGGATTTGTCGGTCTTCAATATGTGGTGCATCGATTGGCCTGACCTTACCACGTTCATGCAGTGTAAAATGAGCGCATTTCTTTGGTTTCCACTTCCCCTCTAAAATAAGCCGTCTTCTCTTAGCTGTTCCAGAAAGTAAGTGAAGCTCAAAATTTTGAGTTGATTGCTTCCACCTTACACCGTTGCAGCACTTCTTACCCCAATAAAACATATCGCGGTAATTAAAAACTTCTTCAAGTGTTCCAACGGCCTGGCTTCGCATCCATCGTTTCATTTGTCGCTTTCGTTTCCTGCGACGGTAACGCGCCTCGTGGCGCTCTTCGCTTGTCATAATAAGTTTTCGCCTTTCGCATAGTTGTTTTGTAGGTGCGCATCTAAACTACTTTGATCCCACACATGAAACGAAGGTAGCGCAATTCTTCGCCATGCAAGCAGCGTCCGTGTGTGATCGTCGTAAGGCAGTTTTAAGGACTTTCACCCAGGGAAGTACGTCTCCTTTTGCGAAGGTCGTCTTTCGCCTTTCGGCTACTCCATGTGACCTCGCATCGCAAAATCCGGGCAGCAACGCCAACGAATAGTTCGCATTGTTATTGTTGGCCGAGCCATCCGTGTTCACATTACAGAAATTGTTGTTATTGTTGTAATTGGCGGAGCGGAGCCACCAGTAAACCTACAGGAGAGCGTGAACACGTAACAGTCTCACTTACAGACGTACACCCAATAATTTAGTTATTGCTTTGCTTTTGATTGTCCAACAGACTTGATATTGCCTTTAATCAGCTCATCCTCATGGTCAATCATCTCACCAAGATTTGCCGCCATGCGGTCAAGCTTTTCAATGGCTTCTTTCGAGCCTACCTGTCTACCACTGCTTGTTGTAAAACACCCCTCTGGATTTTGCATCATCACGGTATAGCAGTGGGTAAGCCTTACATCCAGCGCTTTCAGAGATGCTCTTGCCTCTAACAAATGTGCCTTTCTCAAATTGATTCGCTGTTCATCGGACGGGAAAATACTGTTGGCCTTTTCGCAGTGGTCAACAACCTCGCCGGCCAATTTAGCAACTGGTTCAGCCAGAAGCCGGGCATACCTGGCAGACATTCTTGTTAGAAAGTTGAGTGTTTCAACATAAATCTGATTTGCCGTATTGACAAATTCAGCTTTACTAACCGTTCTCTTTGCTTTTAGTACAGACAATATTTCACCTCTTTTAATTGCTGGATTTACGCTTATTCAGGTTTTTCTTCCTCGATATGATCCGCCCCTTCTTTTTCGATGTCCTCCAAATGCTTGAGAAGGACATACTCAATATAATTTGTCATGGAGCGGTGTTCACGAGGAGCCGCAAGCGCCCCTATTTTATCGAAAACCTCATCTGAAAGACGCAGCGTAAATACTCGTTTGTTTGTTGGCATATTTGAACCTCCATCTCTATGACTTGCTATTATTTTAGGCTTATTCTTAGCTTTTGTATGCAGTCATAAACCTGTCAAGTGATAGCACTTTAGAGAATAGAGGAAATTTATAAAAAATTCGCGGCGGCGCTTCGCGCC